>SXGT01055166.1_pt1 | contig 35130 bp, 32 predicted proteins | sample 3176221 | NCBI WGS metagenome assembly SXGT01 (sample SAMN11356862, study PRJNA531348) | freshwater metagenome | isolation source: freshwater sample F1-120 | place: China: Fuxian Lake, Yuxi | collected 2017-12-25 | reverse complement strand
TATTTTGCCCGTAACCAGGAACGATTAGAGTTAACGACGTGTCTCATTCCGACTTGAGCCGCTTTAAATCATCAATTCCTGCGAGTGCTGCCGAATTGTTAAGTGTGCTCAGGGCCTGAAAGAGTAATCCGTGTTGAACTGGTTCTACTTTTACGCAGAGGCGACCATCGCCCACACGGACTCGCACCTACGCCGCCCGTAGACTCACACCATGCAGCCCGCCGACCTTCTGATCGACAATCTCGCGAGCCTCGCCACCGTCGATGCGAATGGAAAGTTCTGCGTCGTTCACAACGCGGCAATCGCAATTTGTGCGGGCCATATCGAAGCCGTTGGTCCACGCGACCAGGTTCACGCCGCCGTCACACTCGCCGCTGACGCCGAAGTTATCGACGCCACAGGGCAGAGCGCTGTCCCGGGCCTCGTCGACTGCCACACACACGTTGTCTACGGCGGCAAACGCATCCACGAGTTCGATCTGCGCGCCCAAGGCGCCAGCTACGAACGCATCGCCGCCGAGGGCGGCGGCATCAAGGCGAGCGTGCGCCTGACACGCGAGGCAACCGAGGACGACCTGGTCGCCAGCGCCACCAAGCGGCTCAAGACGATGCGGCGCCTCGGCACCACCACCGTCGAGATCAAGTCAGGCTACGGCCTCAGTGCCGAGCACGAACTTCGCATGCTGCGCGTCGCCAAGGTCGCCGGCAAGCAGGCTGACTTGCGCGTGCTGACAACCTGTCTCGCGCTCCACTCCACGCCACCCGAGGCCGAATCGCCCGATGCCTACGTGGACTACGCGATCGCTGAGATCCTGCCCGCCTGCGCCGAATTTGCCGACGCAGCCGACGTCTTTCTCGAGCGCGGCGTCTTTGGCGTCGACCAGTCGCGACGCTTCCTCCTCGCGGCACGCGAGCACGGACTCCGCCTCCGCCTCCACGCCGACCAGTTCTCCGAGCTGGGCGCAATCCCACTGGCGATCGAGCTCGGCGCTACCTCCGTTGATCATCTGGAGGCGACTGGCCCCGAGGGGATCGAACAGCTAGCCGCATCGAACGTGATCGCCGTGGGCCTGCCCGTCGCCGCGCTGACCCTCAAGTGCCCGATGCCCCCACTCCGCGCCTTGATCGACGCTGGTGCTCGCGTGGCACTCGCGACCGACGCCAACCCCGGCTCGGCACCGTGCCTCTCGCTCCCAACCACGATGCACCTCGCCTGTAGTCAGCTGGGGCTTTCGTGCGCCGAGGCGCTACAGGCCGCGACGGCCGGCGGTGCCGCTGTACTCGGCCTCGACGACGAGGCCGGTCGTCTCGCTGTTGGTTTCAAAGCCGATGTCGTCCTGATCGACAATCCGGACTGGCGCGCACTAATCGCTCAGCTTGGCGCCGAACCTGCCCGCGTCATTCGCGCGTAGACCTACAGGTCGACAGTGACGCCGAGCGAGTCGCGCGCCACGAGCTCGGCATAGCGTCCACCTTGAGCGATCAGTTCGACGTGTGTGCCGCGCTCGACGATTGCGCCATGGTCGAGCACGAGAATCTGGTCGGCGTCGCGCACTGTCGAGAGGCGATGGGCGATCGTGATCGTCGTACGACCCTCAGCTAACGCGTCGAGCGCCTCCTGGACCTGGCGTTCCGTATCGACATCGAGTGCGCTCGTGGCCTCGTCCAAGACGAGAATCGGTGGGTTGCGTAGGACGGTGCGGGCAATCGCAATGCGCTGCTTCTCGCCGCCCGAGAAGCGATAACCGCGCTCACCGACAACCGTCTCGTAACCCTCCGGTAGACCCGCGATGTGATCGTGAATGCGCGCCGCTCGACAGGCATCCTCGATCTCCTGATCGGTCGCTTCCGGGCGCGCAAAGCGGAGGTTTTCACGCACCGACGCGTGGAAGAGATACGTCTCTTGGCTCACCACGCCAATCAAATCCGAGAGCGACGCAAACGCGACATCCTTGACGTCGGCACCATCGATCCGAACGGCGCCGCGGTCGGCGTCATAGAGACGCGCGACGAGATAACCGAGCGTCGTCTTGCCCGAGCCCGTTTCCCCCACCAAAGCAGTACGCGTGCCTGGTGCTGCGAGGAAGGTCGCGCCACTAATCGTCCACGCCCCTTCCGGCTCGTAGCGGAACCAGACGTCGTCGAACGAGACCTCGCCACGCACATCCTCGCGACGCAACTCTTGCGAACCAGAATGCTCATCGATATCAACCTTGAGATCGAGGTACTCGAAAATGCGATCGAACAGGGCCAACGATGCCTGCACGTCGATCCCAACCGACAGCAGTGCACCAACGGGGAAAAAGATGCGCGTCTGGATCGTTGCGAACGCGACCAGCGTACCGACACTGACCGCGCCAAACCCATTAGCAATCGACCAGCCACCGGCCCAATAAACCAGCGCCGGCAAAATCGCAAACGAGGCGCTGATCGTCGCCATCACCCAACGCCCCGCCATGCGCTGGCGCACCTCCAGGTCCGCGAGCTCGCGCGACTCCTCGCGGAAACGCTCCGCAAGCTCGGGACCGCGACCCATCGTCTTGCCAAGCAGGACGCCCGAGACGCTCAACGACTCTTGCACGAGCGACGAAATGTCTGCCAGCGTCTTCTGACGCTCGGTCGTCAACTTGCGACGCTCCACACCGACGCGGCGCGTCAACAGGACGAAAAACGGTACGAGGATGACCGACAGAATCGCCAGGCGCCAATCGAGCAGAAACATCGCGACGACCGCCGCCAACACCGTCGTGACGTTTGAGACCACGGACGTCGCTGTGGAGGTGACGACGTCGTCGACGCCACCAATGTCGTTCGAGATCCGTGACTGCACCTCACCGGTGCGCGTGCGGGTGAAAAACGCGAGCGATTGGCGCTGCAGGTGCTCGTAGACGTCGGCCCGCAAATCGTGCATGACCTCTTGGCCGACGCGGTTCGACAGGTACGTCTGAGCGACGCCAAGAATGCCTACGATGATCGCGACCACGATCATGCCACCCGCCAGCCAGGCCAACAGCGTCGTGTTGTTGGTCGGGATTGCGTTGTCGATCACATCGCGCAGCAGGAACGCCGGCACCATGCCAAGGGTGCTGGACACCACGATCAGGCCAAGTACCAGCGTCAGCCGCGATTTCTCAGGTCCGAACAGGCGGAAGACGCGACGCACATTTGCGCGGCGAACCTTCGGGTCCTCCGGCCGCTTCGGCTTATCGCCGACATCGAACGTTCCGTGTCTTCCGCGTGCGCTCACAATAAGAGGAACGGTAAACCCCGTCGAGATATGCCGCGACACAAGCCACTACCCGTACCATTCGCGAAGCACAAGGCATGCAATCGCCCACCATGATCACCGGCAAGGACTCCCGGCAAGGACTCCTAGTCTTCCCCTGATGGCCTGCGAAGATCCACATTGCGAGCACGATCACGACGAGGTGACTAGTGGCCTCGGCGCCACGCGGCACGGTGGCACGCCGGCACCGGCCGAGCATGTCCACGGGCCCGACTGCGACCACGACCACGGTCGTGACCACGACCACGGTCGTGACCACGAACCGTCGGATTTGGACGTGGCCGAAGCCGAGCGCCTTGCTGACGAGCTTGCGGACGCGACTGCGCGCATGGCCAGCGAACTCGGCTGGGCGATCGCACCGTTTAGGGAGCGTGCGGAGTACCTGCTCGCGGGCGCCCCGGTCGCGGTGGTGTTCGAGCGCGCCTGCGACATTCAGTCAAGCCCGAAGCACCGCTCTGGACAATTGGCGCCAGAGCTCCTGCCTTTCCTCGTCGATGCCACGCTCCGCACCCGCGAGCGACTGACCTACGCGGAGGACGAGGACAACTCGTACTTGATTGCACTCGTGCTGGCTAGTTTCTATGCCGTCGAGTCCTCACGCTCCGGCGCACTCGGTCTTGGCCCAGAGACGCGCCGCAGCCTGCCTACAGTCGAGCTACTGCGCGACGACGACGCGACGGCCGACATTCGCGGCGTGCCCGGCACATCGATGTTGCGCGTGATCGTGCCGGTCGAAAGCGAGTCTGGCGTCGCAACGACGACCGCCGTCCAGTTCGTCTGGCGCACCTAAGCCGCAATCCAGGGCGACTCGCGTCCCTCGGAGGACATGACAAGTGCGCACTTGTCATGTCCGCAATCCAGGGCGGCTCGTGGTGCTAGGAGGACATCACAAATCGGGGTTTGTCATGTCCCCTTCACACGCGTCATGCCGCGTCTGCTCAGCTGCGTACCAACGCCCGCGATTGGCAACTACACGTCGCGTTCGGCGACGAGATCCGAGAAGACGCGAAACGAGCCATCGGCGCCCGTCGAATGCACATCAACCTTGTCGATCTTCTCGTAGACACCAACGCCTGCTGTCGTCATCTGTAAGCGACCGAGGAACCCCGTCTTGTGACCAACGTGCAGCGGTTGGGTGAACACCAGAGCGCCCTCGGAGACTTCGAAGTCCGCGCCCTCAGCCAGTTGCTTGCCATTGACGAACACCATCAGCGAACCATCGGCGCCGTTTGGCAACAGAACGCGACGGCCGGTGGGAACGTCATCACTCACACCGGCATCGTAAGCCGTTTCCCGCGCCGTGGTTCCAAGTACGATGAAAGAGTGACGCTGTCCACTGTTGATCTGCACTCGCATTCGACGTCATCGGACGGTGGCCATGCTCCACGCTACGTCGTTGAGCTTGCTGCGCAGCGGGGAGTCGAAGTGTTGGCCCTGACCGATCACGACACGCTGCAAGGAATCGTCGAGGCTCAGGCAACGGGTGTCGAGCACGGTGTCCACGTTGTGGCAGGCATCGAATTGTCGTCAAAGTACCGTGCGGGCCAATGTCATCTGTTGGCCTGGCTCCCGAGCCCTGTGCCAGAGGCGTTCCGTGCCTGGACCCGATCGCGCGAGGTCGACCGTGAGCGCCGTGCCGAAGAGATGGTGCGACGCCTTAACGAGCAGGGCTTCACGATCGCCTGGGACGACGTGCGGGCGCGGGCTGCTGGCAATCTCGGGCGGCCACATGTAGCCGACACGTTGATCGCCGCGGGCCACTGCACGGATCGCAGCGATGCCTTCGAGCGCCTAATCGGTCGAGGCTGCCTCGCCTACGTGGAGAGTGGCAAGATCGCGCCCGAGGCTGCCGTCGAGCAGGCGGTCGCGGCAGGCGCGCTCGTCTCGCTTGCTCACCCGTACACCCTCGAGCTCGAGGGGCAGCCGCTGAGCGATTTCGTTGGACGTTTGGCGGACGCGGGCCTCGGAGCGTTGGAGGCTCATCGTGGCGACCAAGATGAGGCGCGTCAGGCTGAGTATTGCGCTCTTGCAGAGCGTCACGGCCTGCTCGTCTCGGCGGGTTCGGACTTCCACGCGCTTGACTTGGAGGGTGGCCCAAGGGGTAAGCGCACGCTGGGCCAGATCGGCGTGCCAGGCCTCTCACCCGAGGCGCGCGAGCGGTTGCTCAGCCGCCTACCCGGCGTACCCGCAAGCCTTGTGCGGTGAGGTGTTCGATCAGACGCTCGGCATGATCGCCTTGCACCTCGACCGCGCCCTCGCGCAGGGCACCGCCAGCGCCACAGAGTTTCTTGAGGTCCTTGAGCCACGTCTTGGTGTCACCTGGCAGACCGGTAACCAACGTCACCCAGCCAGCACCACGCCCACCTCGCCGCCGCTCAACACGCACCACTCCGTCCGATGGGTGCCCTTGCGCCGCCCCCGGCGCAACGGTCGCACCTTTGCGCTGGCGCTTCCCGCTGCCGCGCAGATCGCCATCTTCTGTCGAATAGACCCGCGTCATGTCTCTGGGACTGTACGCGCCCCTCTCCACACGCTTCGCACGATTCAATGACGGAGGCGACAGTGGACTGACTACTACCCACAAAGCACGAGGCGACGTTCTGGGCCCGGGCCCAGAACGTCGCCTAGGGTAGGCTGGCGGGGTGAATCGAGGACGGTACGCACCAACGCCGAGTGGCGATCTGCATCTAGGAAACGCGCGGACCGCGATCCTCGCATGGCTGCACGCGCGTGCGACGGGCGGCCAGATTGGACTGCGCATCGACGATCTGGACGTTGATCGATGCACCGAGGAATTTGAGTTTCGCCAACTCGAAGACCTCGCCTGGCTTGGGCTGACGTGGGATGGCGAAACCGTCCACCAATCAGAACGCCTACCGCTGTACGACGCCGCAATCGCGCAATTGCAGGACGCTGAAATCGTCTATCCGTGCTTCTGCTCGCGCGCCGAAATCAAAGCCGCCGCGTCCGCACCGCACGGGGAGACTGAGGCAATCTACCCCGGCACGTGCCGCGCGCTTACGTCAGACGAGGCTTCAGAGCGCGTGGCGCGAGGCGATCGGTACGCGCTCCGGCTCGCCGTCCCCGAAGGCATCGAATGCTTCCACGACTTTGTCCACGGCGACGTGTCGATCGATGCTGCCGCAACCGCTGGCGACCTCGTCCTCGTCCGCTCGGACGGCGTGATTGGCTATCAACTCGCGTGCGCGGTCGACGACGCGCAACCCAACATCACCAGTGTGGTGCGCGGCGAAGACTTGCTCGCCTCAGCCGCGTTTCAACGCGTGATCATGCGACTGCTCGACCTTGAGCCGCCCGCCTACGGTCACGTACCGTTGATGCTCGGCGATGACGGCGTGCGCCTAGCCAAGCGCCATGGCTCGATCGCCCTCCGCGACCACCGTGAGCACGGCGCGGCCCCCGAAGACATCGTCGGCATGCTGGCTGGCATGTTTGCGATCGGCGATGGCTCGCCCGCGCAGCTCGACGACCTTGTACCGCTCGCGGCTGGTCTTGCCGGTTAGTCCTCAGTCATCAGTTGGCCGAATGCGTTCCCGCACCCCAACCTCACCGATCTCGACCATTGGGTCGATCTCGATCGGCAATCCATCGATGGCATCGAGCTCGGAAGCGCCCAGCGGTTCGAGGCCAAGAGCCGGATCGGACACGTGAATCACCGTTGCGGGATGCAGCAACAACGCGACGGGCTCGCGCCCATCCTCGAAAGCAACGTGGATTGCTGCTTGAAGATCATCAAGAGACACCGCTTCAACGCCCATACTCGCCAGCCTACCAAGACGAAGGTACCCAGGAAGGTGCGCAGACTCGACGGATAGGATGAGTACGTGAGAACGCGCTACGAATTGTTTGTGCCTCTGCTCGTCGTGGTGCTACTGACCGGATGTGGTGGTTCGGGCAATGCGCCACAGACAGCCACGATTGTGCCGCCACCACCGGCAACAGGTGCGAATGCCGTGACGATCTCGCCGTTTGACTCGATGGGCACGGATTCCACGTCGACAGACATGACGAATGGCCAGCCGATCTTCCCCGCACCCGACCCGCGCGGCGTCCTCGCGCTCGCCGCCCAACATCCAGATGGGCGCATCGTCTATGCCACCATCTTGGATGGCACGCAGGGTGAGCTGATTATTGCCCGCCTTGGCAACCGAGGACTGATCGCCACGACGCGGGATGCCAAGACCGTCCGAGTCGGTATCGATCTGACCGATTCTTCAATCGTTTGGGTCTGTGTGACAACGGGTGCCAAGACACCAAAGTGCCGAAACCACGATTTCGAGAGTGAAGGCGCGAACGCGCTCGCCAGCGCCGCGCTGCTCGTTGGCGAGGACCACGTGCGGCAAATCACTGCGCGCGTTGCACGCACAAGCAATGGCGCCCTCGAGGTGCAGACGCGTGCGAACAAGGTCGACGCCTCGTGCCTGCGCGGCACTGATACCGGCGTCGGCAACCTGCTCGTCTGCGTATCGCCGAGTGGCTTTGTGACGGATACGGAGGAGGGAGCGACGATCGCCCGTGCCAGCGAGGTCTCGTCGACCGTCGATCCCGCCGAACTCAACCCAGCTGGCATCGGCTAGTTCGAGTCGACTATCCCTGGTCGGAGTAGCGACGACCACCATGGGCCGCAGCGAGTCGCTCGTCCACGGCATCAGCCGTCTCGGCGACCGTGCGGACAGCGTGCTGCAGCTCGACCTCTTGCAGGTCGTCACCGAGAATCGCGTGCTCGAACCACAATTCGCGACGCTGCGGTGTATACGCAAAACGTCCAACCGGCCCCTCAGCCGCGATCGTACAGGCCTCGAGGGCGAGTTGGTCGGTGAGGTCCACATCGACAAGGACCGGCGCTGCGACGATGATCGCCGTCGAGCGCTCGAGGTGATGCATGACGGAGACGAAGATCCGCGTTGAACCTGCGGCGCCATGCAGGCCCCAAACGTCATCATCGACGAAATCGCAGGCGAGGAGGTGGCGTGCCGTGCGCTCGCGCACGACGGCGACGCGCTCATCGGCGCCACGTCGCACGTCGACCTCGGGCTGGCGTGGCTCGCCGGGGTCCATGCCACCGACGCGCATTTGGAGGCGCGCACTCTCATTTGCAGCAATCCAACCAGCCGTCCAGACGGCAACCGTCATCTCGTCTTGGTGCAGCGTGTGGCCACCGAGGATCGCCTGCTCGGCGATCAGCGCTCTGCCGTCGTGGCGCAGGCGCCCGAGTACGAAGCCGTCGTGTTCGAGCAGGACGGCCTCGGCGAGTGGACCCGTGAAGCGCGGCACGGGCAGAACCTCGGCCGTGGCAACGACCATCGGTTGTGAGGCGTCAATCGGGTCGGCCAACACATCGACCCGTACCGAGGTCCGCGCAGTGCCGACACAACCACGCCACGCGGCGTCGCGAGGGTCCTCCTCGACGAAGGTGCGCTCGAGCGCACGCCGGATCGTGGCGTTGGTTCCAGGAAACTGAACGTCGCTCATGACCACCGCCCCGGACGTGCGAAGGCGCGGCCCACGAGCAGAGCCTTGCGGCGGCGCGGAACGACTGAGCGCTCCCGCCGGGCGCCGTAGCCACCACGCTCGATCTCGCGCAGGATCTCGCGGTACATCACGCCAGCCGCCGCGACTGACCTGCCGCCGTGGATCAGCATCGGAATGCCTGCCATCCCCTGAGCGTAGAGCGTGTCTGCCCGCGCAATCTGATCGCGGTAGAGCTCGGTTCGATCCTGCGTCGCAAGGTCGGTAATGCCGATGCGTTCGAGCGTGTCGCGGGCGAGGTAGACGCGCCCATTAGCCAGGTCCTCATCCACGTCGCGCAGGATATTGGTTCGCTGCATCGCGTTGCCGAGGGCACGCGCCGCGTTCCACGCCTGGTCGTTCCAAACGCCAAGGATCGAGGCCATCATCTCACCGACAGCGCCTGCCACTCGGTAGCAGTAGACATCCAAATCGCCTTCGGTCTGGATGTTTGGTGCCTCGAGGTCGTCGCGCATGCCTTGCAGAAACGCCACCACCGCATACCTCGGCAATGAGTGTCGGTTGGAGAGGTCGTCAAGGATGATCGTCTCGCGTGTTGTCGTCTCGCCCGTCACAAGCCACGTCTCGACTGCTGCGACCGCGGCCGCAGCCTCGGGGTTCTGCTCGTCGACGAGATCGTCGAGCGTGCGCAGCACGAGGTAGAGCAGCGTCACATCACGGCGGACCGTGACGGGCAGCAGTCGCGACGCGACTGAGAACGTCCGCGAGACGTTCTGCATCACCTCGTCGGCCTCGGCCAGATAGGTGTCCGTGGTGTGCGCCGATCGCCGAGGAAACCTCATACGGGAATTCCTAAATCTCGTCGCACCAACCCCGCAGCGACCTCTGCACCGAGTAGGACACCTGGCACGCCCGCACCCGGGTGCGCGCCAGCACCAACGTGATAGAGGCCATCAACTGTGCGATCCTTGTTTGGCTGACGGAAGTACGCCGACCGCGTCAGGACAGGCTCGGTCGAGAAGGCGGTGCCTTCGTCGGCGTCGTAGCGCTGCTCGAAATCTTGCGGGGTCATTCGGTGCTCCACCTTGATCGACGCGCGCAGGCCCTCCAGCCCCGCGTCGTGCTCGAGATAGTCAATCACTTTTTCGCGCCAGGCGTCAGTAATTGCACCCCAGTCGTCACCGGAGGCAAGATTCGGGGCGGGGAGTAGTACCGCAAGCGAATCGCCGCTCGGCGGTGCCATCGAAGGGTCAGTGCGGGCGGGAACGTGAAGGTAGAACGACAGCGAGTCCGGCAGCACCTGCCGGTTGGTGACGTCGTCGATGAACTTCCGATAGTTGTCGCCCACGAACAGCGTGTGGTGCAAGAGCTGTGGAAACTGGCGGTCCGTGCCGAGGTAGAGCAAGAAGCACGACATCCCGTTGCGAGGCTTACGGAATCGCCACGGTGCGCGATCGGGCGCTCCCTTCAAAAGGCGACTGCGGGTCCGGACTGGGTCGGCATCGGAGACGACGACCTCAGCGGGGATCACCTCACCACCCATCAGCCGCACGCCGATCGCCTTGCCGCCACGCACGATGATCTCGTCGACGTCGGCCTCGCAGCGCACCGTTGCACCGGCGGCCTCAAGCGCGCGGACCATCGCCTCAATGATCGAATACGTGCCGCCCTTGGTGTACCAGACGCCATCTTCAACCTGCAGGTACGCGAGCGCGGCATAGACGGCCGGCACGCGATACGGATCGCCGCCGATGTAGAGCGAATGGAAGCTCATCGCCTGAAAGATGTGCTCCTCCGAGAAGTACTTCGCGCAGAAGCTCGAGAGGTTGCGCGCCGCATCGAGCTTGAGCATCGTCGGCAGCAACTTGGCAAACGGCAGAGGGTTCTCGAAGGCGCGTCGCCCTGCTGCCAGCACGGCTTGGCGATGGATCTTGCCCGACGCCTCGAGGAAGGCGGGATAGTTGGCGGCATCGACCGGAGAGAGCGTCGAGAGCTCCTCTTGCATCTCGATGACGTCGCCTTTGAAATCGATGCGCGTGCCGTCGTGCGGCCAGTCGATTCGATAAAACGGATCAAGACCAATCAGTTCGACCTCTTGCCGAAAATCACGTTCGAGGAGCGCGAACAACTCGTTGAAACACCAGGGCATCGTCACAAGGCTCGGGCCGAGATCCCAGGTATAGCCTTGGTCTTTGATCTGCGAGGCGCGCCCGCCTGGTGCGGGTAGTCGCTCGAGCACGGTTACGTCGAGCCCGGCAGCGACCATGCGCATAGCGACGGCGAGGCCACCAAAACCCGAACCGATCACGATTGCGCGGCGTTGCTTCGAGACGGTAGACATTGTTTGCAGCGTAGGCGCGCTTAGGCAGTCTTGGGGAATTGACGCGGTAGGCAACCACGGCGAAACAGCATCTGACTCATCATCGCATCTTTCGCACAGCTCACGCCACTAGCGCGATTAGGCAGTGGTGCCGACGAATTTTGCCGGGTCACCGAGAAAGCGTCCTTTGCAGCCGTTGCGACAGACGGGGTACGTCGTGCGCTCGGGCGACTGCCCAATCGCGCCTTCGCCACCGTTCACAGTTGTTGTCTTATACCGACAGGCCCTGCTGCTTTTTGGCCGCGTACTGCACGGCCTTGACGATGTTGACGTAGCCGGTACAGCGGCAAAGATTGCCGCTGATGGCCTTGCGGATGTCGTCTTCGGACGGATCCGGATTCTCGGCGAGCAGCGCGACGGACGTCATCATCATGCCCGGCGTGCAATAGCCACACTGGAGCGTGTGCTCCTCCTTAAAGCCCTCCCGGACGGGATGCCACCCATCAGCAGTCTCGAGCCCCTCAACCGTCGTGACCTCACGACCATTCGCCTGCACAGCAAGGACCATGCACGACTTGACGGACTTCCCGTCGAGGAGCACCGTGCAGGCGCCACACGACGAGGTCTCGCATCCCAGGTGTGTGCCCGTCTCGGGCACCAGGTCGCGGATCATGCTGACGAGCAACATGCGAGGCTCGACGTGAAGCTCACGTTCCTGACCATTGACCGTCGTGGTCACTGCCAGCGTGCCAACCATCATGCCTCCGTGGCCTGGGCGCGTGCGCCCGCAGTGCGCAACGCACGCTTCGTGAGCACGCGAACGAGTTCGCGCTTGAACTCAGCGAGACCTCGCAGGTCGCTGACCGGATCGGAGATCGCAGCAGCCAGCACGGCGGTCTGCTCGAAGGCCTCTGCGTCGTCGATCGACTTGCCGACCAGCGAGGCTGCGGCATCGGCGGCGTGGATCGTCAACGGACCGACGTTCGTAAGGCCAATCGAGGCCTCCGTAATCGTCGTGCCGTCGAGCACGATCGAGGCCCCCACGGCAGCGGTCGCGTAGTCGCCGAGCTTGCGATCAATTTTCTTGTACGAAGAGCCTTGGCCGAACTTGGGCATCGGAATGCGCGCCTCGACCAGAATTTGATCGGCACCCAACTTGGTCTCGAACATCGAGGTCTGGAAATCGACCGCGCTATGCACCACAGCGCCGTTCGGACCCACCGCATGTAGTTCGGCACCAAGCACCATGGCAATCGTCGCCCAATCGCCCGCCGCGTCGCCGTGCGCAATCGAGCCACAGAACGTACCGCGGTTGCGGGTCAGCGGATCGGCAAGGCGCTGCGCTGCATCGAAGATCATCGGATAGCGATCGCGGATCAACTCGGAGCGCTCGAGGTGCCCATGACGGACGAGTGCGCCGATCCGCAGCATGCCGTCGGACTCTTCGAGCGTGTCGAGCCCCACGATGTTGTTGATATCGACGATCAGGTTCGGGCGTGCAAGCCGGAGTTTCAGCATCGGCAGAAGACTCTGACCCCCAGCCATAACCTTGGCGTCGACTCCACCGGCGGCGAGAGCCTGCACGGCCTCGTCAACCGAGGTCGGAGCGACATACTCGAAACTGCTTGGAAGCACCTTATTCCACTTTCTGATTGCACCTCAATGCACTTTCTGATACCACCTTATTCCACTTTCGTGCGTCGTCGCTCCGAACGGAACGACCGCCGCGTCTAGCTCTTATCGCTTCCGAGGAGGCCCTTGATCTTGCTCTTCGTAATGTCGGCAGCGATTCCGACCGCACTCGGTACTTCGGCCGCAACCGCCGGCGGTGGTGCCTCGCCTCGTGCTTTGGCCTCGGCATCGGCGAGCAACGTCGCCTCCATTGCCTTCGCCATCTCGCCAATCATCTTGCCGGCGACGTCCGCCATGATCCCGCGGCCCATCTGTGCAACGCGGCCCGTAACGAGAATGTCCGAGTCAACCTTGACGGTGCTCGAGCCATTCCCTGCATCGCCAATTTCCATCGACAGGGTTGCCTGTGCGGTGCCCTGACCCTTGGTCTCGGTCGCCTTGGCGCGCATGACCGCGGTCTTGGTCGCGTCGTTCTGTTCGATGATTTCGATCTGGCCCTTATAGGTCAGGCTCATCGGCCCCATCTTGAGCGTGACGAGAGCGTCAAAGCCCCGATCCTCGCGCTTACCCGTGATCGTCGCACCAGGAATGCATGGTGCGACTCGTTCGACGTCGGTCATCAATGCATAGGTATCGTCGGGTGTTGCGGCGACGGTGAACGCGTTCTCAATGACGATGCCCATGGGTTCTTCGTATCTCCTTGATAGCGCCGACGAACGGAAATCATCGACGTGAAACGAATGTTCTGACCCCGACTTCGCAATTACAAGACTCAAAAACGAAGTGTGTCGGAAACCACAGGCCGCTTCGCCACTGTTGGTCAGACGCCAACGGTCGCTATGCGTGGGGGTCTGACCACACAACGTCCACTTCCGGTAGCCTCCCTAGGTCCGCGTACGAGGAGACCACCGCCATGCTTGAGCCGCTCGCCGCCTTCGGCAACTTCCTGCCAATCCGCATCCGCTTCGGCGATGGTGAGATTAGCCGCCTGCCCGAGATCCTCAAGGACGAGGGTGTCCAGAGCACCGTCGTGATCATCGACCGCGCCGTCTGCGACCACCCCGGAATCGTCGCTGCACTCAACGCCTGTCCTGGCACGATCATCACGTGGATCAAGGAGCCCGGCGAGCCAACGACGGACGATGTCGAAGCCAGCACCGCGGTGCTCGCCGACGTCAAAGCCGACTCGCTGATCGCGATTGGTGGCGGCTCGGCGATCGACACCGCCAAGGCCGCCCGCCTCGTCTACGGCAGCGGCATCCCCTACTCCGAGTGGACCGCTGGCACGGCGACGTACACCGAATCGCCTGTCATGTTCGTCACTATCCCGACGACGTCGGGCACGGGTTCCGAGGTTTCGGGCGGCATCGTCGTGACCGACTCCGCTACGCACCGGAAGACGGGCATCGCCCACCACACCGTGCGCGCGAAGTATGCGCTCGTCGACCCTGAGTTGACCCACGGCCTACCTCCCGCGCCCACGATGTTCGCCGGCGTCGACGCGATCGCTCAGGCCATCGCTGCCGTTGCTGTGACGGCCCGCTCGCCGATCGGCAATGGCATCGCCTTCGAGTCGATCCGTTACGGCATGGAAGCCCTCCCGACTGCGATTTCCAACGGCTCCGACCCGGGTGCACGCTCGCGCATGGCTGCCTGCTCGCTGCTCGGTGGCATGTGCATGAACATCGCCGACTGCGGCTCTGAGCACTCGATTGCCCAGGCAATTGGTGGCAAGTACGGTCTGCCTCACGGACTGACGATTGGCCTCGTCATGGCCGAGACGATGGACATCGACCGCGCCGGCGAGCCCGAGTTGTTCGAGCGTATCGCCGACGCGATGGGCGCTCCCGACGATGGCACGAAGGATGGCTCCCGTGCAGTCAGGGCCGCCAAGGCATTGCTCAAAGAGGTCGGCTTCCCGACGCTCCGCTCGACCGGCGTCAAGGAGGAAGACCTCCCCGAACTCGCCGAAGCCGCGATGCAGGACTACTTCATCACTGTCGCGCCGCACGCGTGGACCGTTGACGACGTCCTGCGCTGCTATCGGGCCGCCTGGGCGATCGAAACGCGCTAGCTGCTGGGCCCGCGAAACTTGAGGTCGATGTGCGCTCGTAGGTAGGTGTGGCGGCGACCATGGGAAGGACCTGACAGCACCAGCGAATGGACCGCCCGAGGACATGACAAGTGCGCACTTGTCATGTCCTCCCTGCCCAAAGCAGATGCCGACCCACACGCTCGTGGGTTTGGTGATCAGGCAGGTTGGAACGTTGGCAGAAGCGCCGACAGCGCCTGCCAACGCCCAATCTCGCAGCCATTACTGCGCGACAGGCGGGCAGTGACGCTATCGCCATCGACCGTGCCAACGATCGTCGCCTCGGCGGGCCCACCATGGAGTTGGGTGCACATCGCCGAGAGTGGCGTTGGATCGAGGGCCGCACGCGCTAGTCCCTTGAGGTCCAGACAGGCAGCGATCGGATCCGCCACGTTGCCGACGGCGGGGTCGCAGGACAGATTGAAGTGCTGCTGTGGCCCCTTTCCCTTGCCATCGGGCCAGACCGTGATCGTCAGGTTCGTCGTCGCCTCGTGCGTCGTATTGCCGCCGCCACCACAGCCCGCCAACGCCACGGCGAGCACAAGTAGGTAGGCAATGCGCGGCATCGTCTAACTCTATGCGGTCAACAAGCAGCCTGAGGTGACCGGTGCCACGAAGCCGCTACGACTTCTTTTTACGACCCTTTTTGGCGGGCCCGGCAGCGCGCCGGTCGGCCAAGAGTTGTGCAGCCATCGCGTTCGTGACGGCACTCGAATCGATGTCTTTCGGGATGCTCGCGTTGGTCTCGCCGTCCGTCACATAGGGACCGAAGCGACCGGCCTGGAGCACGATCTTGCCGCCCGAGGCCGGATCTTCGCCGCGCTCTGCAAGCGCCTGCGGTGCCGAGCGTCCACGCCGCTCCTTGGGCTTGGCGAGGATCTCCTCAGCCTCCTCGAGCGTGAGCGAGAACAACTGGTCTTCCGTCTCCAACGAGCGTGTGTCCGTGCCCTTCTTGATGTACGGGCCGTAGCGACCGTTGGCGACCATGATCTCTTCGCCATCCGCTGGCATCAAGGCACGTGGCAAGGTCAGCAGTCGCACCGCGTCCTCAAGCATGACCGTGTCAAAGTGCATCGTATTGAGCAGCGACGCCGTGCGTCCCTTGGCCTTGGCAGGCGCATCGTCGGGCAGCGCCTCAGTGACGTACGGCCCGTAGCGACCGATCCGCGCAGTGATCGCAAGGCCCGTCTCCGGATGCACACCGAGCTCGCGAATGCCGGCGGCCTCGAGCGACTTCGGATCGATCTTGTCGGCCACCAACTGCATCGCCTCTTCGGGCGTAATCTCCTTTGAACCCTGGGTGCGCCACAGCGTGTAGCCGCAGCCCGGCTCCTTCTTCGAGCGATAGCTCGTGCAGGAATACGAGACCGGCATCTCGACGATCATGCCGTCGCAGAGGGGGCACGGCCCGATCTCGCGCCGCTCGATCTTCATCGCCTCGCGATCCTTATCGGCAAACCACTCGACAACCTTCGTCGTGTAGGCGCGAATGTCGTTGAGGAATGCCTCGCCCGACTCGGTACCGTCTTGGATCTTCTGCAGCCGATGCTCCCAGTCACCAGTCAACGACGGGCTGGTGATGTCGTGGTCGCCGAGCATCTTGATGACGGCGAGACCCTTCGGCGTAGCCAACAGTTGGCGACCAGAGCGCTCGATGTACTTGTTCGAGATCAGATCCTCAATCGTCTGTGCACGCGTGGCCGGCGTTCCGAGACCCGAGTCGCGCATCGCTGCTGCGAGCTCTTCGTCGTCGATCAACTTGCCCGCGGTCTCCATCGCCTGCAAGAGCGAGTTTTCGGTGAAGTGCCGGGCGGGTGCCGTCTCCTTGGCGAGCACAGTGACGTCGCCGATCGCACTCGTCTCGCCCTCGGCGAGTGCTGGCAAGAGCGTCTTCTCGTCCTCGGCATCCGGCATCTCGGGCGCTTCGCCTTCCGTAGCCGGTGCGTCGTCAGCCGGCGCTACGTCCGCGTAGACCGCGAGGAAGCCCGCCTCGACGATCACCGTGCCAGACGAGCGGAACAATTCGCCCGCGGCCTCGGTATCGACCGACGTGACTTCCTTCTTGGCAGGCGGATGAAAGGCCGCGAGAAACCGTCGAGCCACGAGGTCGTAGATCTTGCGCTCATCGGTACCAAGCGCAGAGATGTCCTGCGGTGCCTCGGTCGGAATAATCGCGTGATGGTCGCCAACCTTGTCGTCGGCGACGACACGAGCCAGCGGCAACGAGGCCAGGCCAGTCACGTACGCGGCGGACTTGACGTAGGCGCGATCTGCCTGACCAACCTGGGCAGCAATGCCCAGCAGCGAATCGACCATGTCGGTCGTGAGGTACTTCGAGTTCGTGCGCGGGTATGTCAGCAGCTTGTGCGTGTCGTAGAGACTCTGGGCGGCTGCCAGTGTGCGCTTGGCGGTAAAGCCAAACTGCGAGTTGGCTTCGCGCTGCAACTGCGTCAGATCGAACAGCAGCTTCGGTTGCTCGACGCGCGGCGTCTTCTCGACCCGGACGACCTTGGCCTTAGAGGCGCCTCGCACTGCAGCGGCGATCGCCTCGGCCTCGTCGGCTGTCGCCGTGCTCTTCGCGGTCCCACGATGCCACTTGCCGGCATACGGCGCACCGACCTGGCTGGTGAAGTCGGCGACGACCTCCCAGTACGGCAAGGGGATAAAGGCGTTGATCTCTTCGTCGCGGCGCGCGATCAGAGCCAGGGTCGGCGTCTTGACGCGCCCGATCGGAATCGGATTGCGAGGCGAACCAACCTTGACGGTCGCGGCCCGCGTCGCGTTGTACCCAACCAACCAGTCAGCGGTCTCGCGGGCACGAGCGGCTGCCTCGAGCGGCTTCATCTGCTCGTCATCGCGCAGATGGTCGAAGGCATCGCGGATTGCACCCTTCGTCATCGACGAGAACCAGGCCCGCTCAACCGGCTTCTCGGCACCCGACGTCTGATAAATCAGCTTGAAGATCAGCTCGCCCTCACGCCCGGCGTCGCAGGCGTTGACGATGATGTCCACGTCCTTGCGCTTGATCGCCTTGTGCAGCACGGCAAGCTGTTTGATGGCGCGCTCGTCGCGGGCCTCGTAGCGCGCGACCTCCGGCAAAATCGGCAGGTCCTCGAACTTCCACCGCTTGTATTTGGCGTCGTATTCGTCCGGCTCGAGCTGCTCCACGAGGTGGCCCGAGGCGGCACCAACGATCCACTCGTCGCTCTCCAACAGGTCGCCAACCTTCGTGAAGGTGCCGGACAATGCAGCCGCGACGTCGCGTTGCACACTGGCTTTTTCGCAGATCACAAATTTCTTACTCATCAGCGCGGCGGAGGCTAGCACGCTTCCAACCCGCCGCATCACCTCGCGCGTACGCGAGGGGGCAGGCGCGCTACCCTGCGAGGATATCGCGGTGGGGTCGCAAACCCAGCCACAGCGCGGTGTCAAAGACATGTCGGCAGCGCCCGAAAAGACCAACGTTCCGAACGAGAGCGTCCCTGCCGACGTGACGGGAACATGGCGGCCGCGCATCGATGGACCTGAGGCGATCGGCCCACTGCCGGAAGGTGTCTCGCCCGAAGAGCTGTTGACGTACATGAGCGCGGGCATGTCGCTCATCAAGTCGTTCCGCACGCACGGACACCTTGCTGCACGCCTCGACCCGCTTGGTTCTGAGCCTCCTGGCGACCCCGCCCTCGATCCGTCGTTTCTGGAACTCGACGAGCGCGCACTCCAGTCGGTGCCAGCCGTCCCGCTGCGCGTGTTCGTCGAAGGCACCACGCTCGCCGAGGTGATCGATCACCTGAAGGATGTGTACTGCGGCTCGATCGCCTACGAGATTGAGCACCTGCGGTCGCACCGCGAACGCGTCTGGCTCCGCGAGGCAATCGAGTCGCGCACGTTCTGGATCGAAGGCACGGCAGACGAGAAGCGTCGCCAACTCATCCGCCTGTTGCGCGTCGAAGGCCTCGAGACCTTCCTCAAGCGTACCTTCCTCGGCGCCAAGCAGTTCTCGATCGAAGGCCTCGACACGCTGATTCTGCTGCTCGACGAGGCCGTCCTGCTGGCGGCCCGCGAAGGCATCGAAGACGTCACGCTCGGGATGGCACACCGTGGTCGGCTCAACGTCCAGGCCCACGTGCTGCGTCTGCCGTACACGCAGATCCTCGCTGAGTTTGAAGGCGAGACGGACTCGCACATCGAAACGCTGATGCCCGCCGGTGGCACAGGCGACGTCAAATACCACTACGGCGTCAATGGTGTGCGCCAACTCGAAGTCGAGCCGGGCGTGACGCGCGAAGTTCGACTCTCGCTGCTCCCCAACCCGTCGCACCTCGAGTTCATCAACCCGGTCGTACTCGGACGCACCCGCGCCCTCCAGACGGACTGGCTCGAGCCGAGCACCACCACCCGCGAAACGAAGCGCGCGCTCGCGATCCAAATCCACGGCGATGCGGCCTTCCCCGGCCAGGGCGTTGTCGCCGAGACGCTCAACCTGCAATTGCTGCCCGGCTATGCCGTCGGTGGTTCGCTGCACGTGATCGCCGACAACCAAGTGGGCTTTACGACCGATCCAGGAGATGGTCGCTCGACGCGTCACTGCTCCGACATCGCGAAGGGCTACGACGTACCGATCATCCACGTCAACGCCGACGACGTCGATGCCTGCCGCGCGGCCGTGCGTCTGGCAATGGCGTACCGCTCGCGCTTTGGCAAAGACATCGTGGTCGACCTGATTGGCTATCGCCGCTGGGGCCATAACGAGGGCGACGAACCGTCCTATACGCAGCCAATGATGTATCAGCGCATCGAGGGGCATCCTCGCGTCGCAGCGGTCTACGCCGACAAGTTGATCGCCGAGGGCGTGATGACCGAAGCCGAGGTCGAGGAGATGCGCGAGCACGTCAACGCGCGTCTCAAGCAGGCGCACGAAGAGGTGCGGCACGTCACATCCGACGAGCCAATGCCGACGTTCTCTTCGCCGTCGCGCACGACGGTCGAAACGGGTGTCGCTGCCGCGCAGCTCGTGCGACTGACCGACGAAATGCTCGCAGTGCCCGAGGGCTTCACCATCAACGAGAAGCTCGCGCAGGTGCTTGAGCGCCGCCGCAACGCGCTCGGTTCGGACGGCGGCATCGAGTGGGGCCACGCCGAGGCACTCGCCTATGCAACGCTGCTCGAAGAGGGCGTCGCAATTCGCCTGACGGGACAAGACTCCGAGCGCGGCACGTTCTCGCATCGCCATGCCGTCCTGCACGACGCCATCGACGGCACGGAGTACACGCCGCTCGAGCACATCAAGGCGGCCCGCGCCGGCTTCGAGGTGCGCAACGCGCCACTGACAGAGACCGGCTGCCTCGGCTTCGAGTACGGCTACGCCACGACGCGTCACGACGCACTCGTCCTGTGGGAGGCGCAGTTTGGCGACTTCGTCAACGTCGCCCAAGTGATCGTCGACCAATTCATCATGAGCGGCCGCACCAAGTGGGGCGACGAGTGTCGTCTCACGCTGCTGCTCCCCCACGCCTACGAAGGCAGTGGCCCCGAGCATTCGTCCGCACGTCTCGAGCGTTTTCTCAAGCTCGCCGCCGAGGACAACTGCACGATCGTCTACCCAACAACGGCTGCCCAATGCTTCCACATGCTGCGCCGTCAGGCCCTCGCACCCGAACGCCGCCCACTGATCGTGATGACACCGAAGTCGCTGCTGCGCCTCAAGGACGCCTCGTCGAACATCGAGGACCTGACGCACGGCTCCTTCATCAAGATCATGGACGACGTGGCCGTCAGCGACTGGCGCGACGACATCTCGCGCGTCATCCTCTGTAGCGGCAAGGTCTACTACGACCTCAAGCGCCACCCCGAGTACACACCCGAAGATGGCACGGCGATCGTCCGTCTCGAGCAGCTCTACCCCTTCCCAACCGAGACGCTGGCCCGCGCGTTGGCCGGGTATCCGAACCTCGAGGAACTGGTCTGGGTCCAAGAGGAGCCAGCCAACATGGGCGCATGGCGCTCGATCCGCCATCGTCTCGAGATGGCCGCTCCAAGCGTTCGCCTGCGCTACGCCGGTCGACCTTGGCGCGCAAGTCCGTCCGAGGGGTACCTACCGGACCATAAGATCGAGCAGGAGCGCCTCGTGCGCGATGCGCTCGGTCTCAGCACGCACTAATCCGCGACTAACACGATACGCTGCAGCCCGTGGCCGTGGCCGAAACGACAAGTGTGCTCCTGGTTGCCGCTCAGGCACGCGACATCGTCGGTCCCGACTGGGTCGTAACCGACGGCGCCCAACTGCGCGTCTACGAGTGTGACGGCCTGACGAACCACCGCGCCGTGCCGGGCGCAGTGATCCTACCCGGCACCACTGAGCAGGTCGGGGCAGTCGTGCGCCTCTGCCACGAGCACCGCGTCCCGTTCGTAGCACGCGGCGCCGGCTCGGGCCTTTCCGGCGGCGCCTTGCCGACGGAAGCTGGCATCGTTATCGGCCTCTCGCGCCTGCGTGAGGTGCTCGACGTCGACGCGGCAAACCAACGCGTCCGCGTGCAGCCCGGCGTCACGAATCTTCGCGTCAGCGAGGTCGCCGCTCCGTTCGGGCTCTACTACGCACCCGATCCCTCGAGCCAACAGGTCTGCACCATCGGCGGCAACCTGGCCGAGAACTCTGGTGGCGCTCACTGCCTCAAATACGGCTTTACCGTCAACCACGTCTTGGCCGCTACCGTTGTGCTGTCAGACGGCACGATTGTTGAGCTCGGCAGCGAGGCGCCGGATGCTCCTGGGCTCGATTTGCTTGGCGTCGTAATCGGCAGCGAGGGCACCGTCGGCATCGTCACCGAGGCGCTGCTCAACCTGCTGCCAAAGCCCGAACACGTCGAGACGCTCGTCGCCATGTTCCCGTCGACCGAGACGGCAGGCGACGCCGTCTCCGCGATCATCGCCGAAGGTGTCGTGCCCGCAGCAGTCGAGATGATGGACCGCCTCGCGATCGACGCCGCCAAGACGCAGACGCCGATCACGTGGGATACCGAAGCCGCGCTGATCGTCGAGCTCGATGGTCCCGCACGCGAGGTGTGCCAGCAGTTCGAAGCCGTCACGGCGATCTGCAGACGCTGCGGTGCCGATGACGTCCAGGTTGCCGCTAGCCCCGACGAGCGGCTGACGATCTGGCGCGCCCGCAAGAGCGCGTTTGCCGCGGTCGGCCAGCTCTCGCCCGCCTATCTCGTCCAAGACGGAGTGATCCCCCGGACCCGCCTGCCCGAGGTGCTCAATGGCATTCGCGTACTGGCCGACGAGGCTGGTTTGCGCGTCGCGAACGTGTTCCACGCCGGCGACGGTAACCTCCATCCGCTCGTGCTGTACGACAACGCCGTCGAGGGCGAGCAGGCTAGGGCCGAAGCCATTGCCATGCGAATTGTCGAGCTCTGCGTCGACTTTGGTGGCTCGATCACCGGCGAACACGGCGTTGGCATTGAGAAGGTCTGCTCGATGCCAAAGATGTTTACCGGGGATGATCTGACCGCCTTCGACCGCGTGCGTTCGGCCTTCGACCCCGCCGGACTTTGCAACCCCGGCAAGCTCTTGCCAACGCCACGCCTCTGCGGCGAAGTGCCGGGGTTCTACCACGCACATCCGGTCGAGACTGCGGGCCTCGGGGAGCGCATGTAGTGGCAGAGCTCGCTGCCATTCTTGGCGCGGACCGGCTGTCGGACGAGCACGGCATGCCGGTGCTGACCCCGCGCGATGCAGCCGAGGTCTCGACGCTGCTCGAAGCCGCCTCGAAGACCGGCCTCGCCCTCGTCGTCCGTGGCGGCGGCACAAAGACCAGTTGGTGCCCGACCCCCACGCGCTGCGACGCGATCCTGTCGACTGCCGCGCTGACAGGCATCGTCGACCGGCAGCCGGGCGACATGACGCTTGTCGCTCAAGCCGGCACGCCGCTGGCTGCCGTGCAGGCAGACGTCACCGGCGACACTACGCACCGCCAACGATTGATGCTCGACGGCGTTGGTGGCGAGGCCGCCACGCTCGGTGGCATCCTCGCGACCAGCGCCGCCGGCCCACGCCGACAGCGTTATGGCACGCCCCGCGACATCGTGATCGGCGCGCGCTACGTGACCGGTGACGGCCTCGCCGCCAAGACGGGTGGCACCGTGGTCAAGAACGTTGCCGGCTACGACCTCGCAAAACTGTTGATCGGCTCGCAGGGCTCGTTGGCGGTGGTCACCGAGGTTTCGCTCAAGCTGCATCCCGTACCCGACGTCGCGCGCACCGTCGTGCTGCAGACGCCCGATGCCAATGCCGTCGCGGCGTTTGTCGCTGCCGTTCGTACCGCAGCGATTACGGCAACCGTGTTCGATGTCCGCTGGCCGGAAGGTATCGTCGCCGTCCGGATTGAGAGCACACCCGATGGTGCCGCCGCGCAAGTCGACCTGTTGCACGGCTTCGCGAAAATCGAGGAACTCTCCCCCGAGGCAGGCGACGCCCTGCTCGCAGAACACCTCGATTTTCCCTTCACCGGCACCGGAGCCGTGCTTGGCGTTGGTGTCCGCCCCGAGCACCTTGCCACGCTGCTTGCTGCCGTGGCGGCTGCCGACGGAATGTTCGTCGGGCGCGCCACGCTGGTCGCCGGCGACATTGTGTTGCCCGATCTCGACCCCGAGCGCATTGGTCGCGTCGTCCGGGCCATACGCGATCTGGATGGCAACGTGCAGGCTCGTCGTGGCGACGAGACGCACCGCCTTGCTGCGCCCACTGCGGCTCCGGGTGTCGCCATGGTTGAGGCCGCGATCAAGCAGCAACTCGATCCGGCCGGGGTGCTGGTTTGAGCCTGCCAACGACGCACATTCCCCCGCGCCCGTCGACTGGCCGCCCCGTCGGCGATGCCGCGACGCACGCCTTCGTCGACGATGGCGGTCCGGAGCGTGCGCTGCTCGATGACTGCGTCCACTGCGGCTTCTGCCTTCCCACCTGCCCGACCTACGTGCTGTGGGGCGAGGAGATGGATTCGCCGCGCGGCCGCATCTTGCTGATGGACCTTGCCGACAAGGGCGAGCTCGGACTCGACGCGACGACGGTGCGGCACTGGGACTCTTGTCTCGGCTGCATGGCCTGCGTGACGGCCTGTCCGTCCGCTGTCCAGTACGACCGCCTGATCGAACAGACGCGTGCCCAGGTCGAAGAGCGTTTCGACCGCGAGGGAGGCGACCAACGCTTCCGCAACGCGATCTTTGCCGTGCTCCCCCACCACCGTCGGATGACGCTCGTCGCAGCCCCACTCGTTGCCTACCGTGCCTCTGGTCTTCAACGTCTCGTGCGGCGCTCTGCGCTCTATCGGCAGCTTCCCGAGCGTGTACGCCAGCTCGAGGCGCTGTCTCCGATTGTCACGTGGGCCGCACTGCGTGAGCAGGCGCCCGCCCATAGTGCACCGGCTGCCGAACCGAAGCTGCGCGTCGCGATGCTGACCGGCTGTGTGCAGCGTGCAATCTTCGGCGATGTCAACGCCGCCACTGCCCGTATCTTGACCGCCTACGGCTGCGAGGTCGTCGCCCCCAGCAAGCAGGCCTGCTGTGGCGCACTCGAACTCCACGCTGGACGCCAGCGTTCGGCCAAAGAACGTGCGCGTGCGCTGATCTGGGTGCTCGATGACCCCTCGATCGACCGCATCGTCGTCAACAGCGCAGGCTGCGGATCGACGCTCAAGGAGTACGGTGAGCTGTTCCGCGACGAGCCATCGCTCGCCTCGCGTGCGGAGGCCTTTGCCGCGAAGGTCTGCGACGTCCACGAACTGCTCGCCGAGCTCGAGCCGCCCGCTCAACTCCAGCCGCTCGAAATCAGTGTCGCTTACCACGATGCCTGCCATCTCGCCCATGCTCAAGGTGTCCGCAGCCAGCCACGCGAGGTGCTCACGAGCATCCCCGGCGTCACGCTGCGCGAGATCCCCGACGCAGCAATCTGCTGTGGTTCCGCCGGTATCTACAATCTAATCAACCCCGAGCCAGCCGCCGAGCTTGGCCGCCTCAAAGCCGCCCACGTACGCTCTGTTGCTCCCGATGCGTTGGCCGCGGCAAACCCGGGCTGCCTCTTGCAGATCTCGGCAAACCTTGGTGCTGAAGGCGAGCCGATCCCGACCTTTCACCCGATCGAACTGGTTGATGCCTCGCTGCGTGGCGAAGACGCTGCCGGGTTCTTGGCACGCCGCCGCGCGCTCCTCAAGAGCGCAGGGTCGCCGACGTGACGTGGCTGCTCACGGCGCAGGCAGCCGCGACGCTCGTGATGGTCGGCGTGATCTGGATGTGCCAGGTCGTGCACTACCCGCTGTTTGGAGACGTCGGCTCGGCCTTGCCGCAGTACCAGGAGCGCAACGTGCGCCTCACGACTCGCGTCGTTGGGCTGCCGATGCTCGTCGAGGCTGCGACCGTCATCGCCTTGTTGATCTGGCGTCCCGCAGGAATTCCCCTCTGGACTGCGCTACTCGGAGCCGCCCTGCTGGTCGTCATCTGGGCCGCCACCGTGCTCTTCTCCGTCCCGCTGCATGGACGACTCGGCCAGGGGTATGACGCAGCAGCCCATCGCCGGTTGGTCACCACCAACTGGATCCGCACGCTCGCGTGGAGCGCGCGTGGCGTGCTCGTGCTGTGGATGCTCGCTGTCGGCTGAGCGCTAGCGCGGAAGACGCAGCGTGCGGATCGCGCCCGTACGCAGGCCGTAGCGATTGACCGGCTGCGTGACGATCACGCCGTTGGCCTCTTCGAACCGCCGGACCCAGGCGGCCAGCGGGAGGTACGCAAGGCCAATCGCAAGGAACATTGCTGCTGCGAGGCCTCGGTACTCCAAGGCGGCCGGGATCAACGCGAGCGCCAGCAGGATCAGCGCTGCGAGAGCGACTGGACCAATGCAGCGACCGACGGCCTCGCTCGGAGCCGCGAGTGGCACGCCAACCGCAGGCTCCTCATGCGCGAGCGACGAGCGAACTGCGAGTGCCGAGGCAATGCTCGACGCGGTCGCGACACCAACGGCGATGATGAGCGACGTACCCCAACCAAACAGCGGTACACCATCGGTCGCGTACAAGACGATCAGATTGGCAGCGCCCAAGATGGCCCAGGCGAGCCCATTGGCCAACTGCAAGATTGCGATTGGGGCTAACGTCATCTCCCGCACACTATCGGACGCTCTCTGGTGCCGTGCCGACGAGGGAGACGCCTCGTAGACTGCCACGCATGGGTGCAATCGAAGTGCGTGGACTCGTTCGCGAGTTTAAAAAGGGGCCGCGCGCTGTCGACAACATTGACCTGACCGTTGCCGAAGGCGAGATCTACGGATTTCTTGGCCCAAACGGTGCCGGCAAGTCGACGACGGTGCTGATGCTGACGACACTGCTGCCACCAACAGCTGGGACAGCCACAGTCGCCGGCTTCGACATCGTCAAACAGGGCCCACAGGTGCGTGCCTCGATCGGCGCTGCGCTGCAAGAGGCCGCCCTCGATCGCTTCCTGACGGGCCGCGAGCACATCAAGCTGCAAGGCTCGCTGCATGGCATGAAAGGCGCCGACCTGAGACAACGCGGCAACGATCTGCTCGAACGCGTCGGTCTGACCGACGCCGCCGATCGCAAAGTTGGCGGCTACTCCGGCGGCATGAAGCGCCGACTCGACCTTGCGCTCGCCCTGTTGCATCGCCCCCGCGTGCTGTTTCTCGATGAGCCGACGACGGGCCTCGACCCCCAGAGTCGCTCGGCACTCTGGGACGAAGTGGCACGCCTCAGCCGCGAAGACGGCGTGACCGTCTTTCTGACCACGCAGTACCTCGAAGAGGCAGACGCACTCGCCAATCGCGTCGGCATCATCGACCACGGCACAATCGTCGTCGAGGGCACGCCCGACGAGTTAAAAGCTGAAGTCGGTCGCTCGAGCGTCGAGATTGAGCCGCACGACGCCGCGCGTCTCGCCGACCTCGAGCGCGCACTCGCACCGTTCGGTGAGCCGATGGTGACCCGCGGCACACGTGCGTCAATTCGCCTGAACGAAGGCGTTGGAGATGTCGCGGCGATCGTGCGCGCGCTCGACGCGCAAGGCATCGTCGTGCATCAGTTGCGACTGCGCGAGCCGACCCTCGACGACGTCTTTCTTGAGAAGACGGGCCGCTCGCTCGAGGGGTCGGGCGACAACGATGAGGACGAGACGCCCTCCGCGTGAGCGCCGTACTCGCCACCCAGGTGCTCGTGATCTCCGAGCGCAGCGTGCGCCGGACATTCCGCCAACCAGCCGCAATCATTCCGGCGATCATCTTCCCGATCATGCTGCTGTTCGTCTCGGCCGGGGGCCTGCAGGCGGCAGAGGACCTACCCGGTTTTCCGAGCGTCTCATACTTCGACTTCGCACTGGCTGTGACGTTTATGCAGGGCGCGATCTTCGCAACGGGCGGTGCCGGCACGGACCTTGCGACCGACATTGAAACGGGTTTTCTCAGCCGACTCTCGTTGACACCGATGAGCGGCGCGGCTTTGGTGCTTGGCCAGCTCGGCGGGGCGATCAGCCTCGGTGTCTTTCAAGCCACGTGCTACCTCGCAGCCGGATTTATCGGCGGCGCCACGATTGCGTCGGGAGTCGCCGGCGTGGTCGTGATCTACCTGCTCGTGATCCTGATGGCGGTTGGCTTCGGCGCAATTGGGATCGCCGCCGCACTCCGAAGCGGTAATGGCGAAGCCGTGCAGGGCCTCTTTCCCCTGCTCTTCGTGCTGCTCTTTTTGAGCACGATCAACCTACCCCTCGACCTGATCCCGATCACGTGGTTTCGCTGGGTCGCAACCGGCAACCCGATCACGTACCTCGTCGACGCAGTGCGCAGCCTGATCATCACCGGCTGGGATGGCCCGGCAATTCTCGCCGGCTTCCTGGTCGCCTTCGCGATTGCCGTGCTGGGCATCATCGGCTCGGCAGCCGCCCTGCGAGGAAGGCTGCAACGCACATGAGTGACTTCTTGCACTGGTTGACGGCCGTCCAAGGCATTGCCGTGCGCCAATCGTCATCGTTCTTCAAGAACCCCGCACTCGTTCTGCCCAGCCTGCTCTTTCCGATGCTCTTCTTTGCTGCCTTCGCCGGTGGCCTGTCCGACCTCAACCGGATCCCCGGCTTTGATTACACGCCGGGCTACACGACGTTCCAGTACGTCTTCGTGTTGTTCCAATCGTCAATGTTTGGCGGCATCTTCATCGGCTTCGCCGTGGCACGCGATTTCGAGAATGGCTTCGCCCGTCGACTGATGATCGCAACGCCCCGCCGCAGCGCAATTATGTGTGGCTACGGTCTTGCGGCGCTTGTGCGCTCGGCCGTCACGATCATCTTCGTCACGATCGTCGCGCTCGTTGCGGGCATCAACGTGCTCGGCTCGCCCGGCCAGATCGTCCTGCTCTACGTCCTGGCACTGACCTCAAACATTCTCGGTTCGCTCTGGGCGCTCGGCATCGCCTTCCGCTTCCAGACCCTCAGCGTCACGCCACTGATGCAGATTCCCTTCTTCATCCTGCTCTTCCTCGCACCCGTCTACGTCCCAATCGAGCTGCTCAGCGGCTGGATTCGTCACGTCGCCGACGTCAATCCCGTCACGTTCCTCCTCGAGGGAGGCAGGGCGTTGATGGCCGGTACGACGGGTCCGATCGTGACGGCCTGGCTCGTGGTTCTGATCGGCGGCATCGTGCTCGGGATCTGGTCCTTGACCGGACTACGTGCAGCCGAAAAGCGCTAGCCGAGCAGGCGTCGAACGATATCGATCTGCAGCTCGGTCGCAACGCCGAGGTCGTCGCGGTGGATGCGCTCGTCCTTGTTATGCATGCCGCCCTCGTAGACATCGATCGGCGTGTAGGTGAGCGGCCAGAAGCCATAGGCAATCGTCCCGAATGCCTGACGAATGTAGGCAGCATCCGTAAACCCGGTCGAGAGGCTCGGCACGATAATCGCGCCCGGATCGTGAGCCTCAAGCGCCACGCTGATCGCCTCGTGCAGCGGCGTGCCAAGCGCCGACTCGGTGCCGCCGTTGATCTCTTGGTCGTAGACGATCTCGTACGGAATATTGGTACCGAGCGCTTCGCGTAGCTCGCGCTCCAAGTCGGCTTCGGTATCGCCCGGCAGGATGCGACAATCGACGCCAACCGAGGCGCGGCCCGGCAAGACGTTGCGAGCGCTGGAGCCGGTCAAGAGCGTTGGCGCAATCGTAATACCCAGAAGCGCATCGACCTCGGCGCCAAACATCGGGTGCAGCGCACTCACCTGCGCCGACACGACGTCGAGCTCCTGATCGGGATCGATGCCAAGCGAGGCAATCATTTCGCGAATCGCCGGCACGAGCCGCTTACGGGTCTGGTGGGCAGCGAGGCGTTGAATCAGCGTCGCGAGCAGCGGCACCGCGTTGCGACCGAGCGTCGGTACAGAGGCATGACCCGCCTCGCCGAGCGCCGTAATCGTCGCGGGCAGCGTGGCCTTCTCGCCAACCTGGAGCGTGTAGACCACGCGGCCGTCGGCGAGCTCGATGCGCATGCCACCGCCCTCGTCGATCGCGTAATCGCACTTGAGATCGGGCCGCTCCTTGAGGAGCCAGGGCATACCGACCTCTTCCATGCCGTCTTCTTCATCGGCCTGCGAGATCAAGAGCAGGTCGCCGCGGGGCTGAAAGCCCGTGCGAGCAAGGTGCGCGATCGTGACACACCGCGTCGCAAGCTCGTTCTTCATGTCACACGTGCCACGGCCCCAGATGTAACCGTCGTCATCGAGATGCGCACCAAACGGCGGGTGCGTCCAGTCCTCGGCATCGGCCGGCACCACATCGGTGTGGCCCATCAACGCGAGCGACGGCCCGTCGCCGGTGCCCGGCAGGCGGGTGATCAGATTCGCGCGCTCAGGATCGCGTGCCACGAGCTCGACCTCCAGCCCATTGGCCTCGAGGTACTGCTTGACGACCATCGCGACGGGCGTCTCGCGCCCCGGCGGGTTCGACGAATCGACGCGCACGAGATCGCGCAGCAACTCGACCGCTTCGTCTCGGAGCGCTAGATCCACCGTTGAATCCTAACTGCCCGCGAGATCGAGCACGATCTTGCCGACAAAGTTCTTCTCGACGAACCTGCGCTGCGCATCGTGGATCTGCTCGAGCGGAAATGTCGCGGCCACCGCTGGCTTGATCGCACCACTCTCGATCAACTTAACCAACTCAGCGAAGACTGCGGGTTGCGTGATGGTCGCGCCGATCAGAACAAGATCTTGGAGGTAGAGCGTACGCAGGTCGAGTTCCACGAGTGGTCCACCAATGGCGCCCGAGACGACGTAGCGACCACCACGACGTAGTGCCCTCAGCAGCAGGGGCCACTGGGGGCCACCAACCACATCGGCAACGACGTCGAAGGGCCCAAGTTCGGTTGGATCAGCAGCACGATCAATCGTCTCGACTGCACCAAACTCGCGCACGAGCGACGCCTTCGTAGGGTCGCAGACAGCGACGGGTTCCGCCCCAAACGCCTTGGTGAGCTGCACGGCGTACAGGCCCACACCGCCCGACGCTCCCGTAATCAACACGCGGTCTCCCGACCCAACCTTGCCCCGTCGCAGCATGTCGAGCGCGGTGCCGGCCGAGGTGGCGAACGATGCCAGCTGGACAGCGGAGAGACGCGTCGAAACACCATGCGCATTGATCGCCGGCACGACCATAAAGTCGGCATACCCACCGTTGATCTCCGAGCCGATGTAGCCAGCACGATCGAGGTCGTCGGGAGCCACCGGATCGCGCACCCAAGGATCGGTGATCACCCGCTCGCCGACCCGCTCATGGGGCACACCCTCCCCCACCTGAGCAACCACGCCACAGACGTCCGCGCCTTGGATGATCGGAAACTTGAGCGGCTCGCCCCAGGCGCCGTTGTCATCGCCTTGGGCGTACCAGCCCACACGGGTATTGATATCCGTGTTGTTGATCGCGCACGCATCGACGCGGATCACCACCTCTCCCGGCCCGGGCTGTGGCGTCGGCCACGCCGAGTCGAGCACGAGCGCATCAAGCTCGCCGTGCCTCGTCAAGAGCACAGCGCGCATCGTCGGGGGAACCGTCATCAGCTAACGGGATCTGGACGACGCACGAACATGACGAGAGCCAAGGAGATGACGATCAGGAAGACACCCGCAATCAAGCCACCCGTCAGCGATGGATTCGTCGAGATATCACCGCGCCACGGCCCTGCACCACCGAGCAAGGCGAGCAACGCGTCGATCAGAATAATCACCGACACCACGAGGGCGATGCCACGTGCACGCCCCGCACCCGCACTGCGCTCAGCCGCCATCCAGGCCAGGCAGATACCCGCGATCAGACCGTCCTTAACACCAACGATCATGTCGAAGGGAGGGACGAAGTTCGAGCCGTATGCGGCCCACGCCGCCGTCCCCGCATACGCCACACCGCACCCTCCAGCCACGATCGCGTCGAGTTTCACCAGCTACCTGCCTCAGGATGACTGCCCTTGAAGACCCGAAACAGATAGATCAACGACGGCAAGAGGATCGCCGAGCCAACCACGATACAGCCAAGGTAGACCGTCAGCATCTCGTTCGACGACGCCGCCTCCTGGAACGTCAGATACGGCGTCACGGCATACGGCCACTGCGCAGCACCCCACGCCCACAACACAACCAAGACGAAGGCGACCGCTACATAGCGCACCACGCCATACGCCCTGGTCACCGTCACCACGAATCCGAGGAGGCCGAGGACACCCGCCAACACAACGAGCGGCAGTGCGCGCCCGGACAACAGCTCGTGCGATAGCTCAGGCGCCTCGCTCCACGCGAGCGGCAGACCCAACGCCGAGAACAGCGCCACGCCCCCACCCGCAATCAGCGCGCGACGGCGGAAGTCCTCGCACAGCGATCCCTCCGTCTCTACCGTCAGGAACGTCGCCGCCACATACGCACAGATCGACACGGCGAGCAGGCCCGTCACGATCGGGAACGGCGCGAGCAGCTCGCTCCACGGCACCATCAGCCAGCCACCATTGCCATCCGGCTTGAGCGCACCAGCAGCGATCACGCCAGCACACCAGCCGAGCGCAAACGGTGTGATCACGCTCGAGACGCTGAACACGAGGCCCAACCAGCGCTGCACCAGCGGCTCATCCTCGGCGTGCGCTCGCAGCACAAACCCGGCACCACGCAAGATCATGCCGAGCAGGATCAGGCTGAGTGGGGCGAACAGTCCAATGCAGAGCGCCGAGAACGCCTTCGGAAAGGCAGTAAATAAGACGGTGATCAGAAAGATGATCCAGACGTGATTGGCCTCCCAGACGGGACCCATCGCACGGCTGATCGCGTTTCGCTGCTCATCCTTGCGCTCACCGAACGAGAAAAGATCCCAGATACCACCACCGAAATCGGCACCCGCAAAGACCGCGTACATGCTCAGGCCCGCGAGCAGCGTCAGGACCGCCAGCGAGACGAGCGTAGGGTCAGCCACCTTGGACCTCCGCCGCCAACTCGGCCGCAGCGAGGCGCTGGCGCCGCTTGCGCGCCATCCGCAACAGGATCGAGATCATCAACACCGTAATCACGACGTAGACCGTGCTGAAGAGGATGAACCAGCCGAGAATGCCCGTCGCCGTCGTGACGCTGTCCTCGACCTTCAACACGTTGTAGATCACCCACGGTTGGCGCCCCGACTCGGTCGTAATCCACCCCGCCTCCATACAGAGGTACGCCGCCGGTCCCGTCGCCACCATCATCCAGAGGAAGGGCTTGGCCTCTAGCCAATGCCGGCGCCGACGCCACGCGTAGAGCGCAATCAATCCCGGCAGCATCAGCGCGGAGCCAACCGTGATCATCAGGTCATAGGCCGTGTGCACCAGCATCGTGTTCGGCCAATTCTCCTCCGGGAACTCCTCCATGCCCTGGACCGTCGCCTTCGGATTGTTGTACGCGAGGATCGACAGCAGGTACGGGATCTCGATGCCGCCGACGACCTCCTGCTTCTCATCGTCGGCAAAGCCGAACAGCGTCAGTGGCGCACCCTCCGTCGTTTTGTACAGACCCTCCATCGTGGCAAGTTTGAGTGGCTGGTTCTCCGTCACCTGCAGAGCGATCAAATCGCCGGTCACGAGCTGGATCGGCATCACGATCGCGGCGAAGGCGAGCCCGATCGCGAGGCCCTTGCGGTGGTACTCATCCTTGCGACTCCGCAACATGCCCGTCGCATAGACGGAGGCGACGGCAAAGCCCGAGCAGACGAGTGCGGCGAACAGCATGTGAGAGTACTGCGTCGGAAACGCCGGGTTAAACATCGCAGCGATCGGATCGATGTCAGTGATCGCACCGTTGGCATCGAGCGTGAAGCCCGCGGGCGTGTTCATCCACGCATTCGCAGAGACGATGAAGAAGGTCGAGAGGAAGCCACCGAGCACGAGCGGGATTCCGCAGAGAAAATGTGCGCGTGGCGTCAGCCGATTCCATCCGTACAGGTAGATCGCGAGGAAGATCGCCTCGATAAAGAACGCGAACCCCTCTAGGCTGAATGGCATGCCAATGATGCCGCCGGCGAACTCCATGAAGCGCGGCCAGAGCAGGCCGAGCTCGAAGGACAGCATCGTGCCGGAGATGGCACCGATGCCGAACGTCACAGCAAAGGCCTTCGACCAGGTGCGGGCGAGGTCGAGATAGACCTCGTTGCGCGTGCGCAGCCAGAGGCCCTCGGTAATCATCAGCAGGGCCGGCATCCCGATGCCGAGCACGGCGAAGCAGATGTGGAACGCGAGCGAGGAGCCCATCTGGATGCGTGCGGCCATCAGCTCAGTCATCGACTCACCTCCTTCCGACAAATGTCGGACGGGTGAACGATAGCGAGGGCGCGGAGCGCTGGTAGCTTAAATATCCTGAACGCGCCCAATTGCATGAGACAACAGGCGGCGCGGAGCGATGCGCGGCAACTGCGTGAAAATCTTGTTCGCCACACCCGGGACAATCACACGCTTACCGGAGCGGAATCCACTCCAACCGGCCCGCGCCACAGAGGCCGCGTCCATCGTCATCGGCCCCTTGACGAGACTGTCGCCCTGACCCGAGCGATGTTGGAAGCCTGTCGCGACAGGACCCGGGCAGAGCGCGCTGACGGTCACACCCGCGCTAGCGACCTCGTGGGCGAGGGCCTCGGAGAGCGCGAGGACGTAGTTTTTTGTGGCGTAATACGTCGCTGCGTGAGGCCCCGGCATGAAGCCCGCTACCGACGCGACGTTGAGGACACCACCGCGACCACGCTCGATCATTCCGGGGAGCACAAGTCGCGTCAGGGTCGTGAGCGCCGCGACATTGACGCGCACCATGTCGTCAATATCTGTTGCGTCCGACTCGACGAACGATTCCCAGATGCCAAAGCCCGCGTTGTTGACGAGGACGTCAATCGGGCGGTCGATGCCGGCAACGATGCGCGCGGGGGCTTCGGGGTCGGTCAGATCGTCTGCGATGACACTGGCGGAGACGCGGTAGCGCGAGGCGATCTCGCCGGCCGCGGCTTCGAGCGCGTCTTTGCGGCGCGCGGTCAAGACAACGTCGTAGCCATCGGCTGCTGCGCAGCGGGCGAGGTCGAGGCCGATGCCGCCAGAGGCGCCAGTGATGAGTGCGAGTGGTCGGTCAGTCATGTGGTGCTCCGGTCTACGAGTACGAGTCACGAATACGAGTCACGAGCAAGAGTCACGAGTAAGAGTCCCGAGTAAGAGTCCCGAGTAAGAGTCACGAGTAAGAGTCACGGGTAAGAGAGAAATCCGCGGCCGCCCGCGAAGCGGTGAACGGCCTTCATGAATCCTGCCCATTCCATCCCCGGGACTGCCGTTCCGTGTGGTGGCCAGGCTCCCAGTCCATTGATTTCAATTCTACGTCGCCGCCAAAGAATTGAGACCTCCCACACCCCACCCTCAACGCTCCCGGTACTCGGTGATGTCTCCCATCCCCAGACTCCGAGGCGGTCGAGGGCCTGCTCAAAGCGCTTCCACGACTCGTCGCTGGGGGTAAAGATCGAGACGTCCGCGAGCCCATCGTCATCCCATTGCCGATAGCGCACAACGGGTCCAATCAGCGACCCGATCGCCAACAACGCCCCTAACCCCGGTTCAGCCTCGAAGGCAGGCTCATCCGTCCACGCATCGGGATCCGCGGCGATGGCTGCACTCGTCAAGTCGAGCTGCCAACTCGATCCCACGGTGTTCGACACGGCGATCCTGAGTGCGTCGGGAAGTTCCACTGCAATACGTTCGCATGTCTTTGTGGTCGTAGGCGACATTCTGGGCCCGGGCCCAGAATGTCGC
>SXGT01760953.1_pt1 | contig 35143 bp, 21 predicted proteins | sample 3176221 | NCBI WGS metagenome assembly SXGT01 (sample SAMN11356862, study PRJNA531348) | freshwater metagenome | isolation source: freshwater sample F1-120 | place: China: Fuxian Lake, Yuxi | collected 2017-12-25 | reverse complement strand
GCGGCGGCGCTGGATCGGACGCCGGCGACGGCGCGGACGGCGGCGACGGGGTCGGCTGCACCACGGCGCCTGTCTCCAGCGATCCCTGCGAGACCTGTGACTGTGTCGCGGGCGAGGTCGTGTGCTCGCCAGTGGAGGCGGGCACCAGCTGCGCGCTGGAGGACTGCTGCATCCAAGAGGCAACCTGCGCGGCGTGCGCCGGCCCCGACTGTCCCGCGTCCGGGCTCAGCTGTCAGGGCAAGCCCACCATCCCTTGCGACGACGCCAATGAGTGCACCACGTCCACGGCCTCCTGCACGGAAGGGCAATGCGCCTGCGCTCACCTGCCCAAGCCGGATGGCGAGTCCTGCACCGTCGACAAGAACGCCTGCACAACCGGTGACCAGTGTCTCGGCGCGCTGTGTGTGCAAGGCCCACCGCTCCCTCTCGAGGACGGTAACCCCTGCACAGCCGGAACTTGCGTCAAGGGAGAGATCGTCCAGAAGGCGATCCCAGGGCAGTGCGATGACACAAACCCCTGCACGCAGGCAGACCAGTGCGACGATGGTGAGTGCAAGGGCGGGGAATATGTGACGTGCGCCGTAGGGCCATGCGCGTCCGAGGCCGTCTGCGACCCCGCCGTGGGCTGCACGATGATCGCCGAGAGCAACGGGACCCCTTGCGAGACACCCTCCTCGTGCGGTGTCGGTGTGTGCACGGACGGACAATGTTCGCCCACGCCCGGCTCCTGTGACGACGGGATCGCCTGTACGTCCGACTACTGTGGGGGTGCCGCCGGCTGCGTCCACGCGCCTTCCGACGCGGCCTGCGAGGACGGTGACGCCTGCACGGGCAACCTCTGCACCGAGGAGACCGCCACCGGCTGCGGCACCGTCCCCTTGACGGGCACCGGGTGCAACGACGGCGACTACTGCACCACGGAGGACAAGTGCGTCTCGGGGGTGTGCGAGGGGAGCGTGCCGCCGGTGTGTGACGATCTCAACGACTGCACCACGAACGAGTGCCAGCCCCAGGCCGGCTGCGTCTACCCCAAGATAGAGGGCTGCTGGCGTTACCGGCTCGAGCAGTGGAACGTGACCTCGAGCACCAGCGTGACCACCCTGTCCTGCCAGGACGCGTCGTCAGCCACTGCGAACTGCCCCGACGGCTGGGTGGCCGTGGGACTCGAAGGCAACGTGGGCTTCTGGATCGACTCCATCGCCCTGCGCTGCAAGAAGCTGGAGATCGACGGGACCTTGTCGGGCCTCTCGATCACCGCGGAGCTCGCGGCCGTTGGCTCCGGGACCGCGCAGGCCCCGAAGAACTGCGGGACCGGCCAGATCCTGGTGGGCAGTGACACCGGCACGGGCCTCTGGATCGACCGCATCGTGGGGTACTGCCAGACCCCGTCGGGGATCGGCGATCTCCTGCCCCCACTCGAGGCCCTCGCCGAGCCCTTCGGCCTCCCGAACGAGTCGGTGGTCCCTCAGCCTTGCCCCGCGGGATATGCGGTGACGGGGATCTCCACGCACTACATCCCGTCCCCCTGTGAGTTGTCGTGGCGATGTACGCGGCTCGTGAAGGAGTGAGCACCATGCGCTGCGCCCACGCGCTCCTCGTGCTGATGTCTTGTCTCGCGTGCAACGGCACGTCGGCCGTCGCCGAAGCGCCGGATGTCGCGGGCGCTCCCGGCGCTGACACCGCCGCGCAGGCGGACGGGGCGCAGCCCGCGCCTTCCGACGTCAGCTCCGAGGACTCCAGCTCGCCCGACGGCGACGCGAACGCCTCGACGGAGGACGCCGACGCGGGATCGGGCCTTGTCCCCTGCCCGTCTCCGGACGACCCGTGCATCACCTGCGTCTGCAAGGACGGCGTGATCCAGAGCTGTATTCCGCTGCCCATCGGCCAGCCGTGCGCGCCCGCGGATTGTTGCCAGACGGCAGCGACCTGCCAGCCGTGTACGAACGGCTCGTTGGGTTGTAACGGCGACCTCATCGCCTGCCGCGGCGACGTCACCATCGACTGTGACGACAAGGAGCCGTGCACCTTCGACGTACCGCGCTGCACCGAGGGGAGCTGCGCGTGCGACCACACCGCGAAGGGCGACGGCGTGCTCTGCGCCAAAGACGCCGAGGAGTGCCTCGCTCCCGGCTTCTGCGTCCTCGGGCAGTGTGTTCAGGAGATGCTGGCGCCGGTCGACGATCTGAACCCGTGCACCGAGGACACCTGCGTGGACGGTCAGGTGATTCACAAGATCATCGCCACCGAGTGCGACGACGGAAACCCCTGCACCACCGGGGACGCGTGCACGCTCGGCCAGTGCCTGCCGAAGTCGCTCGTCGAGTGCCCGATCGGTCCCTGCATCGCCAACGCCTATTGCGATGCCACCACCGGGCAGTGCGTCAGCGTCCTCGCGCCCACGGGCACCGCCTGCGTCCCGGGCGATCTCTGTGGCACCGCGGGCCAGTGCAATGGGGGCTCCTGCTACACCACGGAGAGCCTCGTTTGTGACGACGGTAATCCGTGCACCGTGGACTACTGCACCGGCGGGCAGTGCGCAGCCTATGCCCACGGAGACCGCACGCCCTGCGGACAAGGCAAGGTCTGCCTCGCCGGCGCCTGCGTAGACGCCCCGCCGCTCTGGGCGCCCGGGATCGCGATCGCGGGCCCTGATGGCCCCTGGGTGGCGCCGCGCCCCGCACAGCCGCTCACGTGTAGCGTCGTGGCTCCCACCTATGACCCCACCGGGACGCTGGTCACCTACGACTTCACGTGGACCGGCCCGGGCGGGAAGTCGGCGACCGGCGCCGTTCTCCCGGCGGAGCTCGTCGGCGCGTGTGAGGCGTGGACCTGCACGGTCGTCCCGTCGTCCGCGTCCGGTGTGGGCGAAAAGGCGGTGACCTCGGCCAGCGTCGTGGGCTTCCCCTGCACCGGGTGTCCCGCCGACGGTGACGGCGACGGCGACGGCTACGGCGATGCCTCCGACAACTGCCCCACGACTCCCAACCAGCAGTCCGACGTGGACGGCGACGCCGTGGGAGACGCCTGCGATGCCTGCAGCTTCGACGGGCAGTGGGGCGCCGGCGTGGTGTCGGGGAGCGCCACGGCCAGCTGGGCGACGATGAGCGGGGCTACGTTCGGCGAGTCACCGATCGCCATGGGGGTCTCCGTCGGGGCACCGCTCACCTTCAAGGTCGACATGACGATCGGCGGCTCTGAGTGCGCCGAGTGCCCGGACTGCGCATCGCAGTACGTGGCCGTGCTCACTCCGTCCACGCCGTGCGGCGCCGCGCCCATCGCGCTCGGGTGTCTCTACGACGCGGCGCTCGGGTGCGCCGGAGGCGGGAGCTACTCCGCGTCGCTGTCCTTCAACTCGCCCGCCGTCGCGGGCAGCTGGTACCTCCATGTGGTGCCCACGGCGGCCCCGAGCTGCCAGGAGGCCATGGACAAGGTGATCGGCTCGCCACCACCCTACGCCCCGCTCGCCGGTCTCTGCACCGTAGCGGCGCCGTAGTGATCCGCGCCCGGCGGTGGTGCCGCCGGGCCAAGCCACTGGGCTCCACACACCGAACGCTCAGCTCCGCGGCCCTCGGACATCCGCTCCCTCACCCACGGCGCGCTCCTTGACACGTTTTGGGGTGGCCGACATCCTCGATGGCCGATGACCGCAACTCGCCACAGCCGCCGGGCACGCCTGCTCCTCGTGGGTCTCGCGGTCAGCCTCGGTTTGCTCGCGCGGATGCCGGTCATGCTCTGGCACGACCATGAAGAGCACGCCCACGTCGAGCTCAGCGTGGTCGGGCACGGCGAGCACGCGGACCACCACGCTCACGTCGAAGACCACCACCATCACCACGGGCGCCACGCCGGCAGCCCGCATCGCCGGCACGAGCACAGCGCCCCCAGCGACCAAGCAACCGCCTCCGACACGGGCCCCCAATGGGCCGACGGTAGCCACCACCACCACGACCTCACGGCCGACGACTTCGTCCTCGCGTCGCCGCTCACCGGGAAGGTGCCCACCACCTCGGCCCTCGCCGCCCTCACCCTGCCGGTCTGTAACTCCCGCGACATCATCGAGTCGCGGCGGCCGCGACCTCCAAGAGATCGCCCCAGCCCTCGGGCGGATCACACGATCGCCCGCCACACCGTCTTCCTCATCTAGTCCTCGCCAGTCGTGACGTCGCGACCGTACGCGCGCCGACCGCATCAAGCGGTCTGCCGAGCACGGCCCGGTTCTCACTCCGTGGTGACGAGGTTCCCGCTGCCCCTGGCTGCGGAGCCCCGTCCATGGCTATGGCGAGGTTCCCATGGGATCCCGATGGTCTCCTCCGCGGTGGCTCCTGCCCCCCGCGGCGTCCCTGCTGAGCGCATGTAGCGCAGCGGTCTCAACGCCCACTGCCGACGCAGCCGCCCTCCTTGAGCGGCTGAACGCGGTCGCGCCGTTCGAGTCGGTGTCTGGTACGTCCCGGCCGTCCGGGTCCGCCTTCGACCCGAGCGACGGGCTCGAGCTGCGAGAGGCCGAGCGGGCAGCGCTCGTGCTCCACCCGTCGTTGCGCGCCGCACGGGCACGCGCCGAGATCGTGGCCGCGGCCGCCAGCGCCGGCTCCGGCTTTCCCAACCCCACCCTCGAGGTGGGTGTGCAGGGCGTGGTGGAGTCGGTCCCCGACCCGTGGAAGGTCTCGGTCGGGATCGGGTTCTCGATACCGCTCTCGGATCGACTCGGCGCCGAGACCCGGCAGCTGGACGCGCAGTCTCGGCACGCGCTCTGGGAGGTGGTCGCGCTCGAGCGACGCCACCAGCGCCGACTGCGCCGAGCGTGGGTGACGTGGTCTCAAGCCGTGGAGCGGTCCCGCCTCCTAGGCGAGCACCTGGGCGCGCTGGATGAGCTCCGTGACCTGGCGTCACGGCTGGCCAACGCCGGTGAGCTCTCGCCAGCGGGCCTCGCGCTCTTCGAGGTGCGCCGACGGGCCGTGGAGCGCGACCGTCGCTCATCCGCCGACCATGCGGAGCTCGCCTCGGTCGCGGTCCGGCGCCTCATCGGCATCCGCGGTGACGCCCCCGTCACACTGGTGGCTTCACTCGAGGTGTCCCGTCCGGAGCCCGCGTTCTTGAGCGTGACGGCGCTCCCGTCGGTGAGAGTCGCGCAGGCTGGGGTCGCCCTGGCCGCGGCAGCCGAGGCCCGTGTGGGTTCGCAGGTCACGCCGGACCTCACGCTCTCGGCCACCTTCGAGCACGACCGCGGCAACAACGCCGTGGGTGCGCTGGTCTCGGCACCCCTCCCCATCTTCGACCGCCTCGGTCGTGCCCGCGCGGAAGCGAAGGCCGCCTTCTCCGCCGCGTCCGTCGAGCTCGAAGCAGCCGTCCTGGACGCTCAGGCGGGCTTTGTGGCTGCAGAGCGCGGCGTGGTCCTCGCAAGCGCCGCGCTGGAGCGAGCGAATGAAGCCGCTGCCGATGTGGACCAGCTCATGGTTCGAATCCGCGCGCTGGCGCTCCAAGGCGAAGTGGATCTGTGGGCCATCCAGCAGGCGCTGGAGGAGCGGCTCGCCGCGGGGGAGGCCGTGCTCGCAGCGCGCGCCGCTTTGGCGCTGGCGCACGTGGACCTCGCCAGCTTCGCCCGCCTCGAATCGGAGGTCGCCCGATGATCATCCAACGCATCGCGCGGGCCTGCAGGCATGCGATCACGGCCGCGTGTCTGTCGATCGCCCTGACTTCGTGCAAACACGACCACGACCACGAGGCGCACCCCCACGAGCAAACACAGGCGTCCGCTCTCGTGCCGACGAATCGGGTCCCGCTCTCCGCCGGCACGCGCGAGAACCTCGGCGTCACGTTCGCGGTTGCGGAGCGCCGAGTCGTGAGCCGCACGCTGAGAATCCCCGGACGAATCGCCCTGAGTCCGGACGCCACTCGCACCGTACGGGCCCCGATGAGCGGTCCGGTAACCGTGCTCACCTCGCTGTTCGCGCGGGTGGAGCCTAACACACCGGTGGCAGTGCTGCGTTCGCCCGCGATCCGCGTCGCCCAGGACGGCCTCCACGAAGCCCGTCACGCGGCCGACGAAGCCGGCGACCTCACGCGCGTGGCCGACGCCAAGCGCCTCGAAGCCGAGCGAGCGATCGCGTCGCTCCAGCGCCGGGTCAGGTCGCTGGACGCGGTCAACGTGCGTCGTGCCGACGTGGAGCTCGAGCTCGAAGCGGCCAAGAGGCGCAGCGACGTCGCATCCGCCGAGCTCGCCGCCGCGAAGGCCCGCATCCAGCGCGAACGACATCACTTCGCGGTGCAGCTCCGGGCCTTCTCGGAGCGTGTCGGCCTGACGGTGGAGGAGCTCCTCGCCCCCACCCCGGCCGAACGGACACCCGAGGGCGAGGTCCCAGAGCGCTGGGAGATCGTCAGTGAGGTCACGCTATTCGCAGGCACGAGCGGCGTCGTCAGCCAACTTCACCTCTCCGGCGAAGCGTGGGCCGGCGAGGGCGAGCCGATCGTGGAGCTCGTCGATTATCGCCGTTGGCGCTTCGAAGGGCAGGTCCTCGAAGCCGACCTCGCTCGCTTGCCGGACGCCGCCAAGACGGGTCCCGTCTCTGCACAGCTGGTCCCGGCCTGGCCACCGGACCTCAGCCTCCCAGCGCCCATCGCGGCCACCCTCCAGCTGGGATTGGTGGGCGACGCGGAACGTCGACGTTTCCCCGTCCTCGCCACCACGGAGGCGCCGCGCCCCCCCTGGGCCATGCCCGGCGTCGGCGCCTTTGCCGAGGTGGTGCTCAGCGGAACGGGCGAGCCCGAAGTCGCGGTCCCCAAGGCATGCGTCGTGCGCGACGGACTCAAGAGCAAGCTTTACGTGCGCGATCCCAAGAACGTCGACCAGGTCATCGAGACCGAGGTCGACCTCGGCCCCGACGATGGCCGCTGGGTGGCAGTGCTCTCCGGCGTGGCCGCGGGCGACGAGGTCGTGCTCGCGGGCGCCTACGAGCTCAAGGTCGCGCGGGCGTCCCAGCCCCAAGTCAAAGGCCACTTCCACGCCGACGGGTCGTTCCACGAAGGTGAAGACGACAAAGAGGGCCACTGACCATGCTGAAGAAGCTCATCGCGTGGTCACTGAGGCGCCCGTGGGCGGTCGTCCTCGTCAGCCTCGGCCTCGTCGCGGCCGCCGTCGGGGCGCTCCGCACCATGCCAGTCGACGTATTCCCCGAGCTCAACGCGCCCACGGTCGTGGTGCTCACGGAGGCCGGAGGGCTCGGGTCCATCGAGGTGGAGCAGCGCGTAACCTCTCGAATCGAGTCCGCAATCGGAGGACTGCCCGGCATTCGGCGCATCCGCTCCGCGAGCGCGCTCAGCCTCTCCATCGTCTGGGCCGAGTTCGAGTGGGGCTTCGACGTCTACCGGGCCCGGCAGCTCGTCAGCGAGAAGCTGGCGGGAGCGCGGGAGATGCTTCCGGAGAACACCCACGTCGAGATCGGCCCCGTCAGCTCGATCACGGGCGAGATCATGCTCATCTCGCTCTCGAGCCCGTCAGCGGCGCTCTCACCCGGCGCGCTGAGGTCGCTGGGCGAGTTCGAGCTTCGGAACGCGCTCCTTGCGGTCCCCGGCATCTCGCAGGTGGTGGCGATCGGCGGTGCCCTGCCCGAGCTCCAGGTGCTCTACAGCCAGGACGCGCTGCTGGCCGCTGAGCTATCGCCGGCCGAGCTGACCGAGGGGGTCCGAAGCGCGAGCAGCACGATCAGCGCGGGCTACTTGCCCGATGTCCATGGCGAGGAGCTCGCGATCTCGCAGGACGCCCAGGCGACGAAGTCCGAGACCATCGCCGCGGGCTCGCTGCGCGAAGCCGATCCCGCCTCGGGCGGCCGGCCGCTCCGCATCGGTGAGATCGCGAAGGTCACGATCGGTGGGGCCCCGCCACGTGGGACCGCGTCCGACTCCGGCACCGCCGCCGTGGTGCTGTCCATCCAGAAAGCCCCCGGGACGAACACGCTCGCGCTCACCCGGATGATCGACGCCGCGCTCGACGGCTTCGAGAAGACGCTGCCGAAGGGCGTCCAGCTCAACCGGCTCGCCTTCCGTCAGGCGGACTTCATCCAACGCTCCGTCGACAACCTCAGCGTCGTGCTCCGCGACGCCATCATCGCGGTGGCCATCGTCCTCATCCTCTTCCTGCTGGATGTGCGCACCACCGTCATCACGCTCACCGCACTGCCGCTCTCCCTCGCGGTGGCCATGCTGATCCTCTGGGCGCTGGGGCTCACCATCAACGTGATGACCCTGGGCGGCCTCGCGGTCGCCATCGGCGAGCTGGTGGACGACGCCATCATCGACGTGGAGAACGTGCACCGGCGGCTGAGGGAGAACCGGCTCCGGGCCGAGGGCGAACGTCGGTCAGCACTCCGCGTGATCTTCGACGCCAGCAACGAGATCCGCAGCTCCGTGGTCTTCGCCACGGTCATCATCGCCATCGTGTTCGTGCCCATGCTCTTCTTCGAGGGGCTCGAGGGGCGCTTCTTCCGACCGCTGGGCATCGCCTACATCGCGTCGATCATGGCCTCGCTCTTCGTCGCGCTCACGCTCACGCCCGCGCTCTGTCGACTACTGCTCGCCAAGGTGGACCACCCCGTTGGTGCCGCAGAGCGAGAGAGCTTCCTGGTCAGGGGGCTGCACCGGCTCTATCGGCCACTGCTTCGACTGGCCCTCCGCTTCCGGCGGACGCTGCTGGTCCTCACCACCGCCGTCGCAGCGCTGGCGCTCTGGCTGGGGAGCACCTTCGGCTCGTCCTTCCTGCCAGAGTTCAACGAGGGGACCTTCACGGTCTTCCTCATGGCCCCGGCCGGGACCTCGCTCACGGAGTCTGACCGGCTGGCGGGCAGCGTGGAGAAGCAGCTCGCGCGCATCGACGGCGTCGCCAGCGTGATTCGCCGCACCGGACGCGCCGAACGCGACGAACACGCCGAGCCGGTGTTCAACTCGGAGGTCGAGATCACGATGAAGGCGGGGACCGACAAGCTCGCCGTCCGCCGCCACATCGACGCGGTCCTGAAGGCGGTCCCCGGGATCTCGACCATGATCGGGCAGCCGATAGAGCACCGCCTCTCCCACATCCTCAGCGGGACCCCCGCGGCCATCGCGATCAGCGTCTACGGGAACGACCTCGACGGGCTCCGGCGGGTGGCCGTTGAGATCGAGGGGGCGCTGAAGGCGCTCCCCGGGCTTCGCGACATCGCCGCGAACCGGGAGGTTCGAATCCCGGGTCTCAAGGTGGTCTATCGCGACGACGACCTCGCACGCCTCGGCCTCAGCCGGGACTCGGCGGCTGCCCAGGTGGGCGCGCTCACGGACGGCGTCCACCTGGCGGCCCTTCAGGACGGGCCGCGCATCATGGACCTGGCGGTGCGCCTGGACGGGGCCGAGCGGCGAGACGCCGCCGATCTCCGGCGCCTGATCCTGCGCGGCGCCAGCGGCCAGCTCGTCCGGCTCGAGGAGGTCGCCGACATCCTCCCCGACCAGACCCCCAACATCGTCGCGCGCGAAGGCGGCCGCCGCAAAGCCGTCATCTCGTGCAACGTCGCCGATGGCTACGACCTCGGGACCATGATCGGCGAGGTCCGAGGCGCTGTAGACGGCATCGTGCAGAAGGCCGGCTACACGGTGAACTACGGGGGGCAGTTCGAGGCGCAGCAGTCCGCGCAGCGAGCGCTGCTGGTCTATGGAGGGGCCGTCCTCCTGCTCATCGTGTTCCTCCTCCAGTCGGCCCTTCGCTCGCTCCGGGCGGCGCTCCTCGTGCTGGTGAACCTGCCCCTGGCCGTCATTGGGGGGATAGCGGCGATCTTCGCGACCGGCGTGGCGCCCATCGAGAACCTGGCCGCGCTCTTCGGGCTCTCGGGTGAGCGCTACGTCCCGCCGGTGGTGTCTGTGGCCAGCCTCGTCGGCTTCGTGACCCTCTTCGGCATCGCCGTCCGCAGCGGCATCCTCCTCGTCAATCACTACGCGTGGTTGCGCGAGGTGGAGGGCCTCACCGCAGCCGACGCTGTCGCTCGCGGGTCCATGGAGCGCCTGGTGCCCATCCTCATGACCGCGCTGACCGCGGTGCTCGGCCTCGTTCCGCTTGCGCTCGCCGCGGGTGAGCCGGGGAGCGAGCTCCTAGCGCCGCTCGCCACCGTCGTCCTCGGCGGCCTCGTCAGCGCCACCTTTCTGAACCTCATCGTCGTCCCCGCGGCGTGGTCGCTCGTCTTCGAGAAGTCGAGCGTCACGGTCCGCGAGGCTGACGATCCTCTCATCGTCTGAGTTTTGACCCCCAAAAAGAGGCGGACCACGCCCGTCCTTGGAGAGATACCCCATGAGCTCGAATCGACTCGCCACTCCTCACCGCGTCGCAGTTCCCCTACTTTGTGCCACGGCCGTCCTCTTCATGGCGTCCTGCAGCAAGCCAGCACCGGCTCCCGCTGGCGCCGCGCCCGCCGTCGCGGACAAGGCGAGCCCAGCTGCGCCGCCGGCCACCTCCGATCACGGCAGCCGCCGCGAGGTCGGCAAGCTTGCCGTATCTGGCTGGGAGTACGCGATCACGGTCGTCGGCACGCTCGCCGGAGGCAAAGAGAGCGCCATCGAAGCCAAGGCCATCACCAGCCCGGCCGGGCGAGACTGGCAGGGCGTGGCCGCGTACGTCTGGATCGAAGATGCAGCGGGCAACCCCCTGACCGCGCCCAGCAAGCCGGTCATCGAGAACGGACAGCTGCACTTCCACGCGTCGGTCCCAGCGGGTGCGGCGCAGGCGGCGAACGTGGTCCTCCGTATTCGCGAGAACGGGGTGGATGAGCGCGTGAAGCTCGCGGTGGCGGCGCAAGGTACCGCACCGGACGGAGCGGGCACGGCGCCGAAACACGCCCACGAGAAGACCCCGCACGACGGCGTGATCACGGCCTGGAAGACCTCCGGGACCCCGGCCATCACGGGCTTCGCGGAGGTGAAGCTGCACGACGACAAGGGCGACGTCGAGGTGTGGCTCGGCAAGGACCGGGCGTTCAAGGAGCCCTTCGTGCTCCCGGCAGCGAGCCGCCTCACCCTCACGCTGGTCGATCTCGAAGGCCGCAAGGTCACGCTCGCGCCGCGCGACCTCGCGGAGAACAAGGACGAGGGGGGCGTGGCACAGCTCGTTGCGGGACAGACCGGCTACTTCATTTTCCCCGGGGAGACCGGGGAGGACGCGACGGCGCTGAAGGGGAAGACCTTCAGCTCCCTCGCGACGCTCAGCTTCCACACCGGCAACGGACCCGCTATGTCGGAGGACTTCGTGCTGGTCCCGCACACACATGCGCCCGGGCAGGAGCACTGATCTCCCGTTAGCGGCACATTTCACGCTCGGGTTGTGACCCCCAGGGAGACGCGCATCGCGCCCGTCGAAAATTTGGTGGATCTTGGCGCCACAGAAGGTTTTGCGGTAGAGGGCCCCCCGGATATTTCAAGGAGGGTAGTTTCATGAGGACAACGTTTATCGTAATCGCCGCGGCCGCCGCGCTCAGCTGCTCCAAGGACAAGGGAGCCGCTCCGGCACCCGCCGCGCCGAAGACGCCCGAGCCCGCCGCTGTGCCCGCGCCCGAGCCGCCCAAGGCGGAGGAGCCCGCGAAGGTCCCCGAGGCTGAGGCCGCGAAGGCTCCCGAGGCTGAGGCCGCGAAGGCTTCCGAGGCTGAGGCCGCGAAGGCGCCCGAGGCTGAGGCCGCGAAGGCGCCCGAGGCTGAGCCTGCGAAGGCCCCCGAGGCCGAGCCTGCGAAGGCCCCCGAAGCCGAGGCCGCGAAGGCCCCCGAGGCGGCCGCCGAGCCCTCGCCCGAGGCAGCCAAGGCTCCCGAGGCACCGGCCAACCCGGTGATCGCCGAGCTGGCGCCACTGTGGCCGGATATCGCGAAGTGCGAGGACATCTCGGACTACTACGCGGCGGAGAAGTGCCCCGCCAACTTCAAGCTGCTCGAGGCAGCCAAGGCGGCCTACGAGGGCAAGGACACCGACGCCGCCCGCTTCGACAACCTCCACGCCGCACTCGTGGACCAGATCATCAACGGCACCGATCTCAAGGCCCGCAGCTGCGCCGCCTACGCGGACTGGTCCAAGGCTTACCGGGGCGGAGACAAGGCCGCGGAGGACGCCGCTCAGGCGACGGCGCTGCTCGAGGCGCTCAAGAAGCTCGAGCAGGAGGACGCCAGCGTTGGCTATGGCATCGCCAACATCCTGTCTGGCTGGTGGCAGAAGGACAGCGAGGTCCGCAAGCAGATGACGGCCGTCATCGCCGACAAGGCCGTGAAGTCGGCTGGCGGGCGCGCCGAGCTGGTCCGGCACGCCAGCTGGACGTTCAAGGACAACGCGGAGCTGCTCGGGGTGATCAAGGCGATCGCCATCGACACCGGCGACGCCACCGCCGTCCGCATTGCCGCTATCGACGGTCTCGGCACCGAGGCGGCCAACAACGCCGACCTCGTGGACGTCTTCATCACGCTCACCAGCGACGCCGACACGCAGGTTCAGGGCGGCGCCACGCGGGCCCTCGGCCGGGTGGCTCCCGCCACCGACGCCGCCAAGAAGGCGCAGACCCGCCTGCTCGAGATCGCCCAGAACCGAGACCACGCTGCGGCGTCCGCCGCGCCCAGCGCGCTCGGTCAGGTCGGCGACCTGGAGGGTCTCGCGGCGTTCGGCACGTGGCACAAGGCCAACGCGGCCACCCAGGGTGTGACGGCCGCGATGCGCGACGCCGTCTGGGCCTACGCGTTCAGCAACCGTTTCGCGGGCGACGCCGCAGCCGACGCGGCCATGCGCAAGGCGGTGGACGCCGTGCTCAAGGACAAGGGCGCCACGCCGTGGGACATCCGCTACATGATGGACACGCTGGGCAAGCTCGGCGGCAAGAAGTCCGAGGCGTCCTGCAAGAAGTACGAGAAGCACGCTGACGCTTCGGTGGTCGAGTCCGCGAAGAAGTGCGTGGAGGCCGCGAAGGCCGCCCCGAAGTAACGCCCTGCCGCGCGGGTCACCGGGGCTCTGACGGCGAGATATGCGCCGTCAGAGCCACCCTCTGGCGGCCCTGGGCATCGAAGCTCTCCGGCGCCAGCCACGCCTCGAAGGCCGCTCTCCTTGCCGGCCATTCGTTGTCGAGCAGCGAGAACCAACGGTGTCGCGACCTCGACCTCCCCTAGGTCGATGTCCTCAACGAAGCCCCGAGCGTGGCCTCCCGCTGGCGGTTCAGCCCCCGGTGCGGCACCCTCCGCGCCCATGTCCGCCCTCCTCGCCGCCCTCATCCTCGCGCAGCCCCCGAGCGCCGCCACGCTTCGCCAGGAGCTCGAGCGCCTCCGCCACGGCGCGGACGCCTCGGTGCTGTACGTGGCAGCGCACCCCGACGACGAGAACACGCGCCTCCTCGCCTGGCTCGTTGGCGAGCGCCACGCTCGGGCGGTCTATGTGTCACTCACCCGGGGAGACGGCGGTCAGAACCTCGTGGGCAAGGAGCTCGGGCCGCTGCTGGGGCTGATTCGCACGCACGAGCTCCTGGCCGCGCGCGCGACCGATGGGGCGGAGCAGCGCTTCACGCGGGCCGTGGACTTCGGCTACTCGAAGTCCGCCGCCGAGACGTTCCGGGTGTGGGACCGGGAGGCGGTGCTGGCGGACCTCGTGCGCGTGATCCGCGACGTCAGGCCGCATGTCATCGTGGCGCGCTTCAGCACCCAGCCCCCCAACCACGGGCACCACACCGCGTCAGCCCTGCTGGCCCGCGAGGCCTTCGACGCCGCGCGCGATCCCGCCCGCTTCCCCGAGTCCGGCCCGCCCCACGCGGCGCGTCGTCTCGTGGAGAACACGTCCCACTGGCGGTTTCAGCCGGGCGAAGACCTGAGCCGATACGCTCGCGTCGACGTGGGGGGATTCTCGGCGCTCCGCGGTCGCTCGTGGGGCGAGGTGGCCGCCGAGAGCCGCACCATGCACAAGAGCCAGGGGTTCGGAACGGCGCCGCAGCGCGGTAGCCAGCTCGAGTACTTCGAGCACCTGGCCGGCGATCCCGCCCCGGGCGACCCGTTCGCCGACCTCCCTACGCCCCCTGCCTCCCCGTTTCGGGAGGCGCTCGACGCGGCGATCGCAGCGCACGACCCCCGTCACCCCGAAGCCCTGATCCCGCTCCTCTTGGCGGCGCGCCCCCACGCCGGCCCGCATGGCGCGCGAATCGACGGCCTGCTCGTCGGCGCCCTGGGCCTGGTGGTCGAAGCGCGCAGCGCCACGCCGTCCGTGCGCCCGGGCGAGTCGCTCGAGGTCACGCTCACGGCGCTCACACGGACGGCGCCGGCGACGCTCGCGTCCGTCACCTGGCGGGCCCAGGGAGACTCGAAGCTCAGGGAGCTCCTCCCCGACGTGAGCACGCAGCTCGCCCCGAATGGGCCGTGGACAGCGACGGCACGCATCGCGGTCCCCGCCCAGGCCTCGCCCAGCACCGGCGCGGCGCTCCCGGTCGACCCGACCCAGCCGCTCGAGCCTTCGCCGCTGACCGCGGGCTTCGAGGTGATCGTCAGCGGACACCGCCTCGCCTTGGACGCGCCCGTGCGCTTCGCCTGGGTGGACCCCGTCCACGGGGAGCGCGCGCATCCGGTGGAGATCCTGCCGGCGGTCACGGTCACGCCGCGCCTCGACGCGCTGCTGGTGGGTGTGGGCGCCACCGACCTCGCGCAGCCCGGGGTAATCACCCTGGACGTGGCACCCCACGCGGGCCCGGCGCAGGGCACCGTGACGCTTCGACTGCCGAAGGGCTGGGGCGTCGCGCCGCTGACGGCGCCCTTCGACGGACCGACTACTGTGGCGTTTGCGATCAGCGCGCCCACCGACGCAACCGCGGCCGTGGAGGCCGAGGTCCAGGTGGCGCTCGCGGGTGCGCCGGCTGGCCCAGCGTTCGCTCGGGCGGTGGTGGACCATCCCCACGTCCCGCGGCTCTCGGTGGTGCGCCCGTCGCGCCTCCGAGTGCAGCCGATCGCGCTGGCCGGGGGCGGAGTGAAGCGGGTGGGCGTGCTCCCGGGCGCCGGCGACGAGCTGCCCACCTCGCTCACTCAGGCGGGCTATGCCGTAGCGATGCTGGAGCCCGACGCCCTCGAGCTGTCGGGGCTCGACGCCGTGGTCATCGGAATCCGCGCCCTCAACGTGAACCCCGCGCTCTCGCGCCTCAACCCGGCGCTGCTCGCCTTCATCGAGCGTGGCGGCGTAGTGCTCATGCAGTACGCCACGTCGAACCGCATGCGCTCTCTGGGCACGGTGCCGCTCGGGCCGTTCCCCTTCACGATCGACCAGGACCGCGTCACCGACGAGAGCGCCCCGATGGTGGCCCTGGACCTGGAGCACCCAGCGCACATGCGGCCGAACCGCCTGGGGCCCGCCGACGCTGCGGGCTGGGTGCAGGAGCGCGGGCTCTACTTCGCGCGAACCTGGGACCCGCGCTTCACCCCGATCTTCCGCCTCACGGACACGTCGGGTGCCGCGGACGCGGCGGAGAGCGACGGGCCATTTGACGGCGCCGTGCTCGTGGGCCGCCACGGGAGGGGCGCGTTCGTCTACACGGGGCTCGCGTTCTTCCGCCAGCTGCCCGCGGGGGTGCCCGGCGCGTACCGCCTGCTCGCCAACCTGCTCGCGCTCGGCACCCGGTGACCGCGCTCGACTGGCTGGTCCTCCTGAGCACCACGCTCGGGATTGTGCTGTATGGGCTGTGGGTCACGCGCCGCCAGGAGTCTACGCTGCACGAGTATGTGCGGGGCGGCGGTGCGCTGGGTTGGCCCACCATCGGCCTCTCCGTCATGGCCACGCAGGCCAGCGCGATCACCTTCCTGTCGGTGCCCGGCCAGGCCTACGAGGATGGCCTGCGCTTCGTTCAGTTCTACTTCGGCATGCCGCTCGCGGTGGTTGTGGTGGCCCTGGTGTTCGTCCCGCTCTACTACAAGGCCGGGGTCTACACCGCGTACGAGTACCTCGAGAGGCGCTTCGACGTTCGAGTGCGCGCTTTCGGGGCCGTCATCTTCCTGATCTCGCGCGGGCTCGCGGCGGGGATCACCTTGTACGCGCCGGCGATCCTGCTCTCGGCCGTGCTGCACCTTCCGCTCACGGCCATGGTGGTGGCGATGGGGGTCTTGACCCTCGTCTACACCGTGGTCGGTGGCGCCCGCGCCATCGGCGCCACGCAGAAGCACCAGATGGCGGTGATCCTCCTCGGCCTCGTGGCGGCTGGCTGGGTCGCCTTCCGAGCCCTGCCCGCCGAGGTCTCCGCCGGCGACGCCCTCACCTTGGCAGGCGCCGCGGGGAGACTCCACGCCGTGGACTGGTCCTTCGATCTCACGCAGCGCTACAACGTGTGGTCCGGGGTCCTCGGGGGGTTCTTCCTGTCTCTGGCGTACTTCGGCACGGACCAGTCGCAGGTGGGGCGCTACCTCACCGGCAGCTCGCCCCGCGAGAGCCAGCTCGGCCTCATGTTCAACGGGATCCTCAAGATCCCCATGCAGCTCGCCATCCTGTTCCTCGGCGCGGTCGTGTACGTGGTCTACCTCTTCGCCAGCCCCCCGGCGTTCTGGAACACCCCCGCCTACCAGGCGGCGCAGCGCGGAGACCCGGCGGCCTTCGTGGCCCTGGAGGGGCGCTGGGACGAGGCGGTCGGAGCCCGTCGCGACTCTGCGTATGCTGTGTTGTCGGGGGCTCCCCCCGAGACGCTCGTAGCCGCCCAACGCGAGCTCGACACCGTCCGCGCCGAGGTGAAGGCCGCGGTGGTCCGCGCCGCGCCGGGCACCGAGCCCAAGGACTCGGACTACATCTTCCTCCGCTTCGCGCTCGACTTCCTCCCTTCGGGGCTCCTCGGTCTGCTGGTCGCGGTGATCCTGGCGGCCGCCATGAGCTCCATCGCGGGCGAGCTCTCTGCGCTCGGCTCCACCACGGCGCTCGACCTCCACCACCGGCTGCGCCCCGCCTCACCGGAGCGCGTCGTGTGGCTGACGCGCGCCTACACCGTGCTCTGGGGGCTGCTCGCGATCAGCTTCGCGTCCACCGCGTCCCTGCTCGACAACCTGATCCAGGCGGTCAACATCCTGGGCTCGTTGTTCTACGGGACGATGTTGGGGCTCTTCGTCACGGCCCTGTTCCTGCCGCGGGTGGGCGCCTCTGCCGCGCTCGCCGGTGGCGCCGCGGCGCAGCTGAGCGTGCTGGTCTTGTACGCCACCACCGACATCGGCTTCTTGTGGTTCAACGCCATCGGCTGCGCGCTCGTGTGCGGCGTGGCGTCCGTGGTGCAGCTCACCCGACGTCCCGCCTGAGCCCGCCCCTCCGCGCGCGTTTCCAGCGTCGCGGGCGTACTCTCCGAGGGACCCACGGCGGCGTAGCGCCAGCACCCACACGCGCCATCAAAGGACACCGATGAAAGCAACCCTCGCCACGGTGCTCGTGCTCCACGCAGCCTGTTCCGGTTCCACGACCGGCGACGCTCTCGCTCCTGGCGACTTGTACGTGCATCCCCCAAACGCCGACGCGGCTGACACTGGGACCGGCGGGTCGGATGTCGCCGACGCCCGGGCCGAGGCGGACTCCGGCGGGCCCGCCGAGCCACACTTCGCGCTTCTCGTAGACGGACAGCCACTTGATCTCGGCACCGCGATAATCCGCGTGTCGGTACACCAGGTGGGTGAGGTTCATGTCAGCGCGCGTGAGGCTGATGGAGGTGACTATCCCCTTGGGATCAGCGCCTCGGTGGGTCTGAACGAGGACACTGCGTACTTGAACCGGGTTTCGTACACCGACCCCGACGGCGTGTCGTTCGAGTCAACCGCTCCCAGCTTCACGGTGCCCCCCCATCGTCGATGTCCCGGAGACCTCTTCGAGGTGTCGTTTGGCGCTCGCGTAACTGACCCGAATTCGGGACGGCAAGTGGAGCTCTCGGAGGGCGAGCTGAGTGGCCGGATTTGCTACTACACACATGGCCAGCCGCTACCGACGGAGTGTCCCGCGTGCGGCGAGCATTGTTACCCGGACTGCTACTGACCAGCGCCAAGCCACTTCGACGCGGACCGGATCAGCCGGCTTCAACCCGGCGCTACCGATTGGAAGTCTTGCCCCCGCACATGTCGTCGGCGAGGCGGGTGGCGTCGCCACCGTAGACGGCCACGAAGTTGGCTGCGGCAGCCTCGACGGCCGCGCGGTAGTCCGGATCCTGGCAGGCCCCGCGCAGGTCTCCGATCTTGGGATTGCCCTTGGAGTCGCGGCTCAGTCGGAACCGGACGTAGGACGTGTTGTTCGAGACGTCGGTCTCCTCGAACACCGGCTCGCCGGTGACCGCGCTCACGTTCACCGTGCTCACCAGCACGTACTGCCCGACCGGCAGGCCGGTGATGTCGATCTGCTGGCCCTCGGTGGCGTGGTGGTACTGGTCAACCCAGCCAGGTGTGATGCCCTGGAACTCGCCCGAGCAGTCGAAGAAGTTGCGGGTGGGGTCTGAGCTGGCCGTGTTCTCCCCGAGCTTGTACCAATCGATCAGGCAGAACGTGAACTTGATCCCCTGGGACGGCGTGCCGAACGAGGTGGTGGCCGGCGGGCAGGCAGCGCCGAGACTCGCGAAGGCGGCCTGCGTGCACACCTTGAACTCGCCGATGTTGTCGATGTGCCAGTGGTTGTGGGTCTCGTGGAAGTCGAAGTTCCCCTTTGCGCAGCTCCCCGCGGCCACGGTGGGCAGGATGAGGTCGTCGAAGGTGCCGGCCCCGGCGAAGATTTGGAGCGCCGTCTGGCACTGGGCCGCGTTCGGGTCCGGGAACTCGGGCGCCAGCCACCAGGGCCCCTCGCCGAGGTTTGCGAGTCCGTTGGAGAAGCGAAGGATCTCGCGCTGCTGCTGGTTCTGGATGCCGAGGTGCTTGGGCACCACGGTCATCAGGTCGGGCAGGATTGCGTTCTCCGGAACCTGGCAGGCCTTCGGGTCCGGCTGCGGGCAGGGGTCGTTGCCGGTACCGTCGTCAGCGGCGAAGGCGGGCAGGGCGGCCATGAAGGAAGCGGCGAAAAATCCTCGGACTCGGCCCTTGTGTGTGCTCATGTCGTCTCCGTTGCCCGGTGCCGGGCCTTGCGAGTAAAGCCGTGGAACGCGGGCTACGCTAGCTGACGAAGGCCGAACGATGCAATGGCCACGGACTCAGTAGAAGAAGGCCCGGCACTCGTAGAAGGCGCCAGTCACGTCCGCGGACTGTCCGCTCGCCTTGACCCGGAGGGTGAGCGTGTTCGACTCGGCAGGCAGCTCCGCAATGGCATCGGGCGACACCGTCTCCGATTCGGTCTCCGCCGCCAGGAGCGTTCCAACGCTGTCGAAGAGTGCGAACTCGAAGCCGAGAAGGCCCGAACCCAGGCGACCTGCGGCACACCTGACATCGACGTGGGTCACAGCCAAGGGGACCGCCAGCGCGAAGTTGTCCTGGTCGCTGTCCGCCGGCGAGAGATCGCCCGAGACTGTGTAGAGGACCTCCAAGACGGCGGTGAGCGCCTCTGCGGTTACGGCGACGTCGTTCCCGGGCTCTGCCTTCTCCACGGGGTAGTCGTAGGTGCTTCCGACCGCCATTCTGAGTGCGTAGTGTTCGCGCTGGCCGAGCTCCCCAGCGCTGCGTGCGACGTACAGGAGGTAGGGCTTGCCCGGTGTGACCGGCACATGGAGCGCGGCCGGGTCGGTCTGGTCGCTGGCGCTGAAGTGCTTCTGGTCTAGGCGCGCGAAACCACCCGAGGAGGGGCTGTCGGGGTCGACCAACCGGACGATCGCTGGGGATGATGCGCCGTTCCCGCCGTGTCGGCTTTCGCCGAGGCCGATCGGCTGCAGCCAGATGTCCAGGTGAGCGCGGTTGCCCGCGAGGACGTCCACGTCCGCGGGGACGGTGACGCTGTAGATGTCTACGTCCTCGGCTGCTGCGAAGGTGCCGACGATGTCATGCGTGAAGTAGCTGCCCGGTCCGGCGGGCTTCCATACCACCGGCAGCGCGTTCGGGGTGGTGCCATCTTGGTCGGTCGGACCTTCGACCGTCCCCTCCTCGAGCGAGAAGACGCCTACCTGGAAGGTCTTGTCCGTGATCTCGTCCAGAAGCGAGCACTCCTCAGGTCCGAAGACCGAGTGGCACTCTTCCACCACCACCCAGTACTTCCCGTCAGCTGGAAGCACCGTGATCACGTTGGGGTCGTTCGAGTCGACAGGCCACGGGTCGTCGTTGAGTGCGATAGTCTGCTTCGCCTCGTCGATCAGGCTGACGAACAGGTCGAGCCGGGCCGGCGTGAACGGATTGTCCTCGCCCTGCTTCGCGAACGCGCTCAGACGGATGGCCTGGCCCGCCTTGCCGTCGAACCAGAGGTAGACCTTGGACGTCTCCGGGTCGTCGAGCGTGCCCGAGTAGGTCTCGCCCAAACCAATCGGCAGCGCGGTCTCCATAGTGGTGCCGGGACTGGCGCCATCCGTTCCGTCTTGGCCGTCGGTGGCGTCGGTGGCGTCAGTGGCGTCAGTGGCGTCAGTGGCGTCGGTGGCGTCGGTGGCGTCGGTGGCGTCAGTGGCGTCGGTGGCGTCGGTGGCGTCAGTGGCGTCAGTGGCGTCAGTGGCGTCGGTGGCGTCCGTGGCGTCAGCGGAGTCCGACCCGTCGCCCTCGTCCGTCGCGTCACCGCCGCCATCGCTGGTGGACACGTCGTCGGTAGCCGCTTTAGCGTCTATCGCTGCTTCCGAGGAGGCAGCTCCGCACCCCAAAAGGAACGAAAGAGAACCTGCCAAAAACCAAGTCTTCATCGAAATGGACCTCATCGCGGTTTTGCGATCATGAAGGTGCCGTCAGCGCGCCCTAGTGGCAGGTGCACGTGGAGGCTGTGTAGGTGATGTCGTCACTGAGTATGCCGTCCCGGTTTCCGTAGCCGGCATAGAGGCTCGAGCAGTACGTCGTGTGGGTACCAACGCCGCTCGCGATGGTCACAGTGAGCGCGCTGCACGTGGGTGCGAGCCCCAGGCGACGAGCGGCGCACGACCCCTTCGCGACGGAGGCGCCGCAGGTGGTGGTGGCGAGCACGCTGCAGTTGTATGCGAGCTGCGCTGCCCCTTTGGCGCACGTCCCCGCTGTAAAGGCCGCGCAGGTGCCCGAGAGACTGCACGAACACGTGTCGCACGCCGCCGCGGTGCGGGTGGCCACGCCGTCGCAGTCGTAGTCGAAGCTCCCGTCGCCACGCTGGACCGCGTACGAGGCCGTCTGCCCGGGGAAGACGTTGCTGTTGGCGTCGTAACAGTCCGCCCCCCAGCTCGTTCGGCTGTGGCCGGTCGTGTATGGAGCCGGCAGGGCCTCGCCGAGGCAGACCGAAGGGACGATGCTGTTGTGGTGGAGATCGCTGTCCGCATCCACATAGAGGGGCTGCGAGGTCCAGCGGGTCGCGTCAGCCGGAGCACAGTCCTCCCCGTCGTCCAGGAAGACCTCGACCCAGGCGTGATAGATGCGGGCTTCGCAGTTCTGGGTTGCTGAAGCGGCGCTGACGGCGATCCCAAAGGACGGACTGTTGACGTCCGCCGCGGACAAGCTGAGACCCCAGGTATCCCGGGGTCCCCCATACGCGGCGTAGGTCGCGGACACGGGCCACGGGCTGGCGTCGGCCTTCTCCAGTCCGACCAGCGCACCGCCCACCACGAGCCGCACCGTAGCGTCCGCCACGACGCCGCCCGCACAGGCGGCAACAGACCGCTGGACGTGCAGGCGCACTCCCAGGACCTTCGCGCTCGAGGGGACCTGGAAGCGCCAATCGCTGAGCCGCAGGAAGCTCGTCTGCTGGCCCTGATCCAGGTTGTTCGAATACGCGTAGCCGGCTTCCAAACGGGCGCTGTTGTCATTGGACCAAGGCCGCGGGTCTTTCCCGACGTCGACTTCGTCGACGACCTTGGCGTTCCATCCGAGCTGAGGCGGCGCCGCCGGCACGTCGTAGAACCCGGACGGAGGTGCGTGCCCGAGGAGGACGCAGGCTGGCACTTTCGGCCCAGTGTATCCGTCGGCGTCGGCGTCGGAGTAGAGCGACCCCATCCCCAGTAAGACGGTGCCGTCGGCGTCGAGCACTGACTGTCCCGCCGTACAGAGCTCGTCGTCGCCGATGAAGCCGATCGCGATCGGGTCTGTGGCCGCCGCGTTGACCACGTCCGTCAGTCGAACCTCCAGGAGGCGCAGCCCATCCAACTCTCCGTTGCCCAAGGTGATGACCGGGAGCGACCAGGTGTCCGAGCCCACAGGCATCGACACGCTCCCCGTGGCGGGCAGGAAGTCCTTGCCCTCGCGGGCCGAGAGCCCCTGGATCGTCCACTTGAAGCCCACCGGCTGACCCGCATCGAGGCGCTTTACCCGCACCGGCACCGTGAGCACTTCCCCTTCAAAGGCGCTGGCGTCGTCAACGACCAGCCCAGCGTCCTCATCGTGGCTGCTGAACGCCAATACGGCCGCCCCGCCCCCTCCGGACGACGCGGCGCAGCCTTCGCCCCCCGCGGCGCTCTTTCCGCCAATGGCTGCACCACTCGGCGGCGCTTGCGCAGGCAGTGCGCCCGAAGCAGCGACGGTCTTCTGACCGACACACGCCCCGCCGCCGCCGCCGCCGCCTCCATCAGAGCCTTCGGTGAAGCCCTGGCCGGCAACACCGCAGCCTCCCCCTCCCGCGCCGCCGAGATCGGGCGAGTCGGCGCCGCCGCCGCCGCCCCCTCCGCCGGCGATGAGCAAGTCGGGAGCCGCAGGACCGCTGAACACAGTGGCGCCGCCACCGCCGCCACCCGCTTTGTTGCCTGCGCCGCCCCCGCCGCCCCCGTAGCCGCCCGCGCCGCCATCCTCTCCCGCGCTCTTCGACAGGCCGCCGGCGCCGCCGATCCCCGTACCGGCGCCCTTTCCACCGGGGCCGCTGTTAGTGGCGTTGCCCCCCGGATAGGGACCGCCCCCACCCTGGACGGGACTCGGACACCCGCCACCGGCGCCGCCGCCGCCGATGGCCACCTGGTAGATCTGGCCGGGCGAGACCGACAGCGACGCCTCGGAATAGCCGCCGCCGCCGCCCGGGCCGCCCAAGTTGCTGGAGGTCGTTCCGCCTTCTTGACCGCCGGCGCCGCCGCCGCCGCCCCAGACCTTCACATCGAGCCTTCTACAGTCGGTGGGCACCGTGACGCCAGCGCTCGCGGTGACGGTTTGTGTGGTTGGCGGACACCCTGTGATCTCGATGTCGAAGCTGCTTTGCACCGCGGAGGTCCCGTCGAAGACCTCGAGCGTGACGACCGTGGTCCCGATGGTCGACAGAGCACCGGTGACGGCCAGCGTGCCGATGCAGCCCGCCCCTTGGTCCGTGCAGGACACGGCGACGTCGGACACCTGCAGCACCGCGGGGTTGGAGCTGCCCACGACCGAGACGTTGACCACCTGGATGTGCTCGGAGGGATCGCGGCCTTCGCCTGCGAAGATCCGGATCGACGGCACCGTCGACCCAACCGCGACCCGTGTCGCTTCGATGGAGGTGAGCCACGGCGGGGTGTCGGCGATCCCGACGCAGGCGCGGTCTTTGGTGCACGTGTCGCCTAGGGTGAAGGGGTTCTTGTCGTCGCAGGCCGCGCCCTCCGCCTTGGCTCCGTAGGAGCACAGCCCCGTGCTGGCGCTGCAGGTCCCCGCGGCCACGTCGCAGGGCCCGGGAGGCGAAGTGCAGCCTCCGACCGTACACGGCGGCTGTCCGACGCAGGTCCCGGCGCCGTCGCACTGATCGCCCACGGTACTCGCCTGCCCGTCGTCACATGTGGCGCCTGCCCCCTTCGGTGAGTATTTGCACTCGCCCGCCGCCAGTGAGCAGGCTCCGGGGGAGCTGAGACAAGGGGTGGGCGGGGAGACGCACTGCGTATCTTGTGAGCACTTCGACCCGAGACACAGCCCGAAGCCGTCGCAGGCGTCGAGGATGTTGGTCCCGTCGCCGTCGTCGCACGGGGCCCCCGCCGCCAGGTGAGCCGGGAGGCAGGTTCCGTTCGCATCACACCGGTTCGGCCCGTCGCAGGCGCTGGACGACTGGTCGCCACACGGCGCCCCGGGGGGCTGGACTCCACTCGAGCAGGCGCCGAACTGACAGAACCCGGGGTTCTCGCACTCGCCGCCCGCCTGGCCGCAGGTGAGCCCGTCAGCCGCGGCCGTCCAAGTGGTCGGAGACACCGCAGGGTCGCAGACGAGGCAAATCGAGGTGGGCGAAGCATCCTGCGCGACGAAACAGCGGGGCGTCCCGTCGACTTCGATCCGGCACGTACCAGGGACCAACTCCGTCTTGCATAGGCCGGTACCGTCGCACAGCGCCGTCTGGCAGGCCGACCCGACGCAGGTGTAGGGCGTGCCGACGCATACGCCGAGGCCCGTGCAGGCGTCATCGAAGGTACACGCCGCGCCGTCGCTACAAGCGAGCCCCGTCGTGGGCTCGGCGTAACACTCGCCCGTCACGGTGTTGCATTGGCCCGCATTGCAAGCGTCCGAGAGACCGACGCACGCGCTGTCGTCCTGGCAACCACAGACGGCCAGATCCCACGCGCCGGCGCAGAGACCCGTTGGATCGCACTTGTCGCCGGAGGTACAGCTGTTCTCGTCGTCGCACGGCGCTCCCACGAGGATCTCGACCGCGCACTCGCCGTCCACGCAAGCCGCTTCGCGGCATCCATCGCTCAGGGAGGCGCAGTCCTTGGGCTTCCCTTGGCACGCGCCATCCGTGCAGGCATCTGCTTCGGTACAAGAGTCGCCGTCGGAGCAGACGTCGCCGTCCTTGGAGGGTGTGAGAGTGCACTCGTCCTTGTCCTCGTCGCAGCCCGCGACCAGGCAGCCGCCATCGCCACTGCACTCGGTGGGAGCGCCGCCGCTGCAGGCGCCAGCGCTGCAAAGCTCGCCGCTGTTGCAGTACAGGCCGTCGTCGCAGGGTTGCCCGTCCTGAGCCCCGTCTGCCACGGGCTTACACTGGCCGAGCACACAGCTCGGCTTCTGGCACGGGGCCACCTTCAAAGACGCGCACTCCGCGTCGTTCTCGCAACACAAACCACCCGAAGTATGCACGCAGCCCGCAACCACGTCGCAGCTGTCCTCGGTACAAGGGTCTTGATCGTCGCAGTCGGGCAAAGACCATCCGTCAACGGCGAGGGAGGGGGCGCAGAGGCGGCAGGCGTCGCTGGGGTGAGAGATACCGGCCTCGACGCAGCTGTCGCCGATCCTGCAGACGCCTGGTTGGGCCGCGAAGGTACAGCTCCCCGAGCTGCACTTGCCGCTCGAACAGGGGAAGACGCCGTCGCACTCGGAGTCAGCCGTGCACCCGCACTCAGCCTCGTCCCAGCTCCCCAAGCAGTTCCCGCCAGTGCTGCACGTCGCCGACTTCACGCACGGCGAGTCTGCGTTGCACGCGGCACCCACAGGCTTCGGGACCAGCGAGCACGCCCCTTGGCTGCAGGTCACATCGAAACACGGCTTCGCGGCATCGACACAAGCGAGCGTAGCTCCCGCGCAAGCGCCCGCGGCGCAGCTGTCGCCGGTGGTACAGGGATCCTGGTCGTCGCAGCTGGCCCCGTCCTTCGTGGCATCCGCCAGCACCACGCAGCGCTCGGACTCGCAGGCCGCACGCTCGCAGTCGCCCACCACCAGCTCGCCGGCGCAGTCGGCGTCTGCCACGCACGGGCAGGGGGCGGCGGTGCAAACACCCGCCGCGCAGTGGTCGTCGGTGGTGCAGCCGATGCCGTCATCGCACGGCAACGCATCATCGGAGAGGTACACGCAGCCGCTCGACGCTGTGCACTCGTCCCGAGTACAGACCTTGCCGTCGTCGCAGGTGGTCGTGGTCCAGGTGTTCTTCGATGCGGCGACGTCGCAGTAGAGACACGCGTTTCCAGTGGCGATCGCCCCGTCCGCGTAACAGGCTCCGTCGATCTTGCACCCATTCTCGAGGGGCTTGTGGCGGCACACCTCGGTGATCAGGCATTCATCCACGGTGCACATGTCACCATCATCGCACTGTTCGTCCCGGCCATACTCGCAGGGCTTGTCAGGCGGCTGGGTGTCGGCGCCCGGGAGCGGGCCACCGCCGGTGTCATCCGCCCGGGGCACGTTGATGTCGCCGCAGGCAAGAAGGGCCAAAGTGAGCGCACTGAAGATAGGTACCGCGCGCACCACCCGCTTGAACGTCATGAACTACCTCCGGGCGGCAGGGTAGCGGTTGGCGGCGCGCTAGCGCAAGCGGCTGCCCGTGCGCGCCGTGCGCGCGTCCTTGGAGTTGGCCGGCTGACCGCCTGGATACGCGCGCGGGGCGTGGCCGCGATCCTAGAGCCCGACCTCGAGGCGCATATGGCGCATTGCAATCGGGCTTGGTGCGGGGTGGTAGCACCCACAATAGGGCTGCGGTCTTTGGCGTCCCATGGGGTCGCCCCACTTACGCCGACCGGTTCGCCGTTACCCGTTGACCCGGTGTTGACCCGGTTGACCCGGTGTTGACCCGGGAGCCCGCGTGCGTTCCGAGCGTAGTCGGCGTACCATCTGGAGGATCTACAGGCGCTCACCGCGCGTAGGAGGGATCGATGAGCACGGGACCGAGACTCGACGCAGCCATCGGCGTCTTCGTTGGTGTCGGGATCGCCGCCCAGGCGTGCGAGGACGCAGACGTGAGCCCGTGCCTCAGCTACGCCATCGACGACACCTACGACGGTGAAACGAATGTGGGTCCCTGCCTCTCGTTCGTGCCCGACGTGGGCGATACGTATGTGGGTCCCTGCCTCGGCGCGCCGCTCGAAGACGTAGTCACCTCGGCAGATACGGGCCTCAGCGTCTGCCTCAGCGCGTTGCCGCCGGACGTCGAGGAGGACGTGGGCACCGGCCCTTGCCTCGAGGCGCCCGTGGAGGACGCGGTGGGTCCCTGCCTCAGCATGCCCGCTCCGGACGTGGGCGCCGCGCCGCCCAGCCCCGCGGACGACGCCGATCCGCCGTTCGAGACGGCCGCAAATCTCCGCGACGCGGTGCGGGATCGCCTGATCCGCGCCGGCGTGCTGCCGGCGGATGTGGCAGCGCGGCTTCAACCCCGGCGCGGCAGCTGAGGGCTCAGGGGGACGCCCCCCAACGGGGCGTGAACGCGCTGACCGGGAGCAGCAGGCCTCCTGAGACCCGGCCGAGAGCCGACCGATCGCAGTGGAGAGGCAGGGCACCGCATGGGCATTCTGGAGACCGACTCCCGCAGCAAGGTCCCCCGGCTCGACTTCGAGCTCGTGGCGGGGTGCGACCACGGCTGTGGCCACTGCTACAACGTCTGGGGAGCCAAGGAGGGCGACGCCCAGGCCGGTTACCGGCCGTCCCAGCTGCGAGGCGACGACTACGTCGCCATGATGACGAAGGCCGTCACCGAGAGCGGCGCCGAACACATCACCATCACCGGCGGCGAGCCGCTCCTCCACAAGGACGCAGCGCTCATCCTCGAGACCGCGGCGCGCCTCGTCCCCTCGGTGCAGCTGATCACGAACGGGAGCCACCTCACACCCGAGATCGTGGCCCTCCTGGCGCGGGTCAAGGTGCGGTCCGTGCAGCTCACCCTGCTCTCGGCCGACCGCGCGCGGCACGACCACCTGAAGGGCGCCGTCTGCTTCGACGACACGGTCCGCGCCATCGTGGATCTCGAGGCCGCGCGCGTCCCCACGCAGGTGTGCTTCGTGGCCATGGAGGAGAACTGGCGCGACTTCGAGGGGGTGCTGGAGCTCTGCTTCGCCCTGGGGGTTCGGGGCCTCTCGTACAACCGGATGTCGCCCACCGGCGGCGCGATCCACAACCTGGAGCAGCTGCTGCCCACCGTGGAGGCCGTTGAGGCCAACCTGGCCTCCGCGCAGCGCCTGGGCCCCCGATACGGCATTCGCGTGAGCACCGCGATGCCGGTGCCGCCGTGCCTCATCCGCCTGGAGCGGTATCCGCACGTGAAGTTCGGGTTCTGCAGCGTGGGCACGGTCTCGCCCAACCTGACGGTGGACCCTGCCGGCAACGTCCGCAGCTGCAACCTGTCCACCGGGATCCTCGGCAACGTGGTGAGTCAGCCGTGGGCCGACTTCTACCCGGCCCCCTACGTGGCGGAGTTCAGGGCCTCCGTGCCCGAGATCTGTCGCGGTTGTGCGTACGAGCGCTCGTGTCAGGGCGGCTGCAAGGAGTCGGGCTTCGCCACCTACGGGGCGCTGTCGGCGCTGGAGCCGTTCGTCCGAAAGGGCTTGGGGCTGCCCGCGCCCAGCAGCGGCACACGGGTCCCTCTCACGGCGCTCTCGCTCGGGCGCGCCTGACGTGCCGCTGGCGAAACCCGGCGTCCTCCTGATCTCCCCGGGGATCATCAAGTGGACGGACGCCGACTTCGGCTTACCGCACCTCGTGAGCCTGGGCGGCTACCTCGAACAACACGCCGGGGTGCGGGCCGAGCTCCTCGATCTGGGCTACGAGGGCGGCGACCTGGCCCAGCTCTCACGCACGTTGGACGCGCTGGGCCCGTTCTTGATCGTGGGGGTCTCGTGTTACGCGTCGTACGACCTCATGCGGGTCATGGCGCTTGCCCGCTTCCTCCGTCGCAAGTGGCCGGAGGTCACGCTGGTGGCCGGCGGCTACCACGCCAGCGCGCTCCCCGGGGACCTGGTGTTCGACGGCTCTCCGTTCGACGCGGTCGTCGTGGGCGAGGGCGAGCTCCCCATGTTGCGGATCGTGAAGGAGCGCCTGGCCGGACAGCCGCTCAGCGCGCAACGCTGGGGCCCGGAGAACATCACCAACCTCGATGAGCTGCCGCCTTACCGCTGGGACCTCCTCCGGCGTTACTGGCCGCGGGCCACCTCCATCGGGCGCAAGCTCCAGATTGTGCTGTCTCGCGGGTGTCCGTATCGGTGCACATTCTGCATGGAGCGCGCGAAGACCGAGTACGCGTGGCGCGCCTACTCGCCCGAGCGGGCCATCGACGAGCTCCGGCGCCTGGCCACTTTCACCGACCTCTCGCAGTTCGTGGTGAACATCGCGGACCCGCTCTTCGGCTTCAAGCGGCGGTGGCGCCGGCAGGTGCTGGAGGGGATCCTGCAACACCAGGTGGTGCCCCGGCAGTTCTGGACGCTCACGCGCTCGGACGACCTCGACGAGGAGGACGTGTCGCTGCTGGGCAGGGCGCGCTTCTCGATCGGCATCGGCCTCGAGAGCGGCAGCCCCACGATGCTGCAGATCATGCAGAAGGGGAACACGCCGGAGCGCTACCTCGAGGCGATCGAGCGCCTCGCTCGCCTCTCCCGGACACACGGGCTCACGTGGGCCACGAATGTGATCGTGGGCCACCCGGGCGAGACCCCAGAGACACTGCGCGAGACCCGCGACTTCTTGAAGCGGCTGTTCCTCTCGGCCGGCGAGACCTGCGGATGGCTGTCGATCGACCCGTTCCGCCTGTACCCCGGCGCGATCGTGCACGAGCAGATGACCGCCTGGAGCGCTACGCATGGCACCCGCTTCTTCCACCCCGAGTGGTGGAAGAGCTGGTACGACGGGGCCTTCCGCGCGCAGCACCTCGACCCGAGCCACAGCCTCGACTACGAGGCCCGCGTCCGCTTCATGCACGACGAGTACGCGCCCATCGTCCGCGAGATCGCCGGGCGCTTCCGCGGCCAGGGGCGCAGCGTGGACCGGGTGTTCGAGCGGAGCCTCGCGGAGCAGGTGCGGCAGCTGGAACCCGACGCACGGGACGATCTGCTCCGTCGCGCGAAGCGAGCGCAGCCCGACCGCGCCGAAGAGCGCACGGTCATCGCGGTCCCCATCGGCCTTCAGGTCAAAGACCCGCATGTCCGTCGGCGTGAAGAGGCTGTCCGCCGGGTGCTCGAGAGCGGGACCCTGCGCACCGAGGGCCTGGTCGAGGCGCTCCTGCTCACCGCGCCCGAGCCGTTCCTCGGGGAGGAGGGCGCCGCGGCGATGTTTGCCGATCGCGTCCCGCAGCTCGCTGAGGGCGAGGTCCCGCCGTACCTGCCGTTCTCGTGGCTCGTCACCGCGCTCGAGGCCCTGGGCCCGCTCACGGGCGACACGGTCGCCGACACCACCGCGCGGACAGGCTATGTGTCCGCGCTCCTGGCGGCGCTGGTCGGCAGCGCTGGGCGCGTCTTCGCGGTCAACTCCGCTCCTGCGAGCCTCGCGCCGAGCCTCGCGGGCGTCCCCCAGGTGACCGTGGTCCGTGGTTACCCCGGCGCCCCACCGGCCGTCGATCTCGACGTGGTGTACATCGGCGGGGCGCTGCCTCGGTTCCCGAAGGCCATGGAGCAGGCCCTGGCCGAGGGCGGGCGCGCCGCCACCTGGCTGGGCCCGCGGTTCCGGCCGCAGGACCTCGTGTGTGTTCAGCGGACGCCGGGCGGGCTGGTCGAGCGCCGCCTCGCGCGCTTGCAGGCCCCCGTGTTGTCGGGGCCGGGCGCCTGGCTGCGTTGAGCGTGGAGCCGGGCGGGCTGCTCGGGCAGCGGTGGGAGACGGCGGATCGCATGTACGGGATGCTGTCGCACGTGCCGCTCGGCCGGGACGCCGCGTCGCTCTTCTGCGGGGAGCTGCGGCCGTGGAGCGAGCGGCTGCTGGCCGCGTATCGGTCCACGCCCAGCAGCGCGGCGCTGCAGTTCATCGGCCTACGCCACGCCGAGGTCTCCGCGTGGCGCGCGGCGCTCGCGGTCCTCCCGCCCGCGCTGCGGGAGCCGGTGCTCGAGGCGCTCGACGACACGCCGTGGAGGGACGCGGCCCTCCCCGCACCTCGGTACGCGGAGGCCGCGCTCCTCGCCAAGCTTCGCGAAGGGATCTACGGGGGACCGCCGCCGCCCCTGGTCCTGGTGCACGTGGGCGCGCTGGGCCGGCACGCTCGCGGTCTCACGGTCGAAGGAGGTCGCCGGGTCGCGGCGAACCTCCTGGGCGATCCGGAGCACACGCTGCTCCAGGTCTTCCACGAGGAGTGTCACGCGGTCACGGACTCGGCCGTTCGAACGGGCGCCCGATCCACGGTGCTCGGCACACCCGGCTTCGCCGCACACGCCGCGCTGGAGTCTTCGGCCGTACGTTATGGTGCGGTAGTCATCGACGACGTGGCGCCGGAGCTACGAGCGGCCTACGCGCGATGGCGCGGCGCCGTGGGCGCTGCGGAGTGACCCGAGCCCGACGGCGCCACGCCATGGGCCAAAGTCCAGGGGCAGGACCTACCTGACCCAGACCTCGAAGTTCCGGAGGTACCCGCCGTCGCTGTTCGCAGTGTCACAGTCGCTCGGGCCGCCGTGCTGAAAGCCCCAGCGCATATAGGGCGGCCGCACGGTCTGAGTACGCTTCAGCTCGAACGGCTTCGAGGTGCCAGAGTCCGCCTTGTAATGTGCGAACCACGACCACGTCGAGCCGTCGTAGAGCTGCGCACCGAGCTCCCCGTCCGCTTTGAACGGCGACGCGGCGATGAGCTCTGTGGTGCCCGGGTAGTCGTAGTCCGAGTGGTTCTGGACGATGCCGCTGTGCCGAATCTCCGTGGCGTCGAGGATCGCTGCCGGGTCCGAGAGCGTCCACGTCCACTCCACGTTGCCCATGTCGGCGACGGAGAGCGTGTTGCCGGCGTTGCCGTGACCGAACCACCACCCATTGACCGTGTTCGTGTGGATGGCGTTCCCGCACTGCGATCCGGCGCGCGTGAACGTGATCCCGTTCAGGTTCGCCGTGAGGAGGTTCGAGAACACCAGCGTCCACCCGCCCCCGGTCATATCGCACTGGACCTGCTTCGCGCCGTATTGGGTGCCCGCCCCGTCAGGGTCGACGTAGTAGGTGCCGTCGCCCGACGAAGCACCCTGCTGCAGGATGTGTCTGCACGACAGCCCGGGCTTCAACACCGTGCCGAACTTCGCCACGTCGTATACGGAGGCCCACGCGACGCCGTCGCAGAGCCAGAGACGCCGCAGCGAGGGCTGGAACCAGGCCATGCCGGCGCTCGCGGCGTCGCACGGCCTGGGATCGGCCTCGGCGTTCTGGAACCGGAACAGGAGGGCCTGGTTTCCCGCGAAGTCGGCGTTGGCCCCGAGCTTCAGGCCGCCGCTCAGCGTCTGTAGGCCGGAGAAGGTGTTTCCGCCTGCAAGGTGGGCGAGGCCGGTGAGGTCCGGCCCGCCGATGAGATCCGAGTAGAGCCCCGAGGTGGCCACCGCATGGAGTGTTGGGCGGTTCGAGAGATCGGCGTACTGGCCCGTGAACGCCACCTGCGAGAATGTCCCCACGGCGAAGTGCGCCGAAGTGAGGCACGCAGTGCAGGCCAGCCCGGAGGCAACCTCGGCGACGTCGGCAGAGGCCGCGGTGTCCGCGGCGGCCGCGTGGCTCGCCTCCAGTGCGGAGCTCGCTGTCTCGGCGTGCGCGGCGTGCTCGGCGGTCTGGGCGCGCTCGGCCGCGAACGCATACGGGACCGGATCCACGGCCACCCGCGGCAGCTCTGGCTCGCCCTGGATCTTGACCCCCACCCAGCGCGGGCCGGTGAGCAGCGTGGCGGGCCACCCGCTGATCCGCACAGCGAACACGCCACCATCGACCACTACGTCCGCGTCGTACGTCCAGAGCTTCGAGCCACCGGTCCCCGCGTCGTAGAAGTTGATGGCCAGCGTCCAGTCGCCGTTCACAGGGTCGCCCGCGAGGTTCCGCAGGTGGCCCTGAAGATTGAACGCGTCGCCGAGGGGAGCGGCCGCCGCTGCCTGGCTGAGCACGGCCACGATCACCGCGGCGCTGAAGTTGCGCATAGAACCTCCGATTGCGAAGACGCTCCCGCGATCCCGACCGGAGGTCAAGCGCTGTGCCCACTGCAGTGCCCGGCTCTTGGGCGCGGTCTGCGCAGCCACGGTATCCTCGGGCGCCTCCCGACCGCAAAGCCACCGGCGGCTGGACTCGCCTCCCGGCGCCAGCTACGTCGCTGGAGTGATTCGCGGCACCTATCCGCTCAGAAACGGACCACGGGGTCGCAGAGGGTGTTCTTGCGTGACGGCGTGCGGCTGCAGATGACGAGCCGTCGCTCAGTTGCTTTGGCGGCTCCGAGAGTCCCGCCGCCGATGACCACCTCAACTTTGCCGTCCGGCGTGGCGATGCGCCGGCACTGATGCTCCGTCTCTCCAACCTTGCACGGGACCTTGCCGGTGGACAGGGCACCGGGGAGGTTCTTCAGCAACTGGCTTTCCAGGGTTGCCCCGACTTGATTAGCGTCGTCGTCACCATCGAGCGACATCACCATCAACAGGTCGGTCTCTCCGCACGTAATTCGGAAGTCGCTCCCGTGGGACTCGAGGACCTTGCATCCGGGAGGGATCGGGACCGCTTTGCCACGGAAGAACGGTGGCGTTGGTGCCACCGCGATCGTCGCGAGGTCGACCGCGATGAGACCGCGCAGAACGGTCGGACAAACGGGCGGGAGCACCCCGGGTCCCGGCGCAGCGCAGAGCGCGACGCGGCTCTTCCCGGCGGGGCCCGTGAGCATCACGAATTGGCCGGCGAAGGTCTGTTTTCCACCGTTTTTGACCACGAAACGTGCGCCGTCGAGCTTGCGCCCACTCAGATCGAAGGGCGCGTGCTCGACCGAGACGTCGCCCTTGATGCTGGCGCGGAGGCCGCCAAGGACCGACTCGAAGAAGGGACTGATCGCGAGCTCTGAGTCCTGGACGGTGGCGAGGAGCGCTTCGCACTGAAACATCGTACCGTCCGGGGTGGGAGCACGGTTGCATGCCGACAACGCCTCCAGGGCCGTGACCACCTCGGCGGGCGGCGGCGGGGGGGCAGCGAGCGCGGTCGTGGCCAAGGACAACGAAAGGAGGAGGGCGAAGTGCTTCATGGTGCGTCGACTATACCTGCGGCAAAGAGCCACGCTATGGCGTGACTCGCTGAAACCACACGCCGAGCGTCGCGCCTGCGACCTCGACGCGGCCCACTTACGCGTACCTACGCAACGCGGTGGCCGCATCCCGTGGCTCTGGGTGAGCCGATTTGGAGGTGCTCGAGTACGTCATTCGGCGAGGGGCTGGAACAGGGCCACCGAGAACACCGACAAGTCACCTCCATTCGTGACCCGCGCTGAGACCCGCACCTCTAGCGGTCCTTCAGATGCGGGTGGTTCGAGGACAACGACGCCATTCTCTCAGCCCCCGGGTCGAAACTTCGTCGGAGCGCGCCCCAAAGGCTCTATCTCGCCGATTCGTTCACCATCCATCTCGACGATCAGGCCGGGAAGCGGATCGCACCGATTCACTCGGAAGACGAGCGCGGCGGGGACCCCACAGCGAAGGCCAGTCATCGTCCAGCGGGCGTAGCCCCCGTCGAAGGCCATTCCCGCTGCGGTAGTCTCACGTCGGGCTTGATGGCTCAGAGTGAGCTTCGTGCGGTAGCGATCGCGTGCCCCCACGACCTCGAAGCCGGAGGGACCGCCCCCACACGCACTCACATGGAACACCCGTCGCATAGCCCCGCCGTCCAAGAGCACCCACTTCCGGAAGGGTTCCTCATCGAACCGAATCGAAGTGATGAAGGGCGTCCAGTCGAAGTCCATGAGCTCCCTCTGTGGCGTTGTGGAGGCGGCTGTCAACGCTGGCGGGCAGCTCGGCACCGAGCGGTCCGCTCGCCGGCGGCGTGCCGCACCCTGACTGGCGTTGAATCAATTGGTTGCGCTGGAGCCACCGTCTCACTTCGCAAGCGCCAGAACCTCGACCCGAATCCGCTCATCCAGCTGGCGCATCCCGTCCTTGGTTTCCCCCGCCCGCTTCGCCTCCGCAATCATCCGGTCAAGGTGCGCGTGCAGCCGAGCTCGCAGCTCGTGGTCGTCATCGTCGGACATCGTCTTGACCGTCCCGCCTGAACATCGGCATCGAGGAGCGAGGGCAGTGAAGCTCTCAACAAAACAACAGCTTGCGCGCGATGTTCTGCACGTGCGTTCCGTAAGTCTGCGAAACTTAAGCGAAGATCAAGGCGCGGATGCGCCCGATGCGTGGGGCGCATCCGTGAATTGATTTTACATCGCGTTGTCAAGCCGATCGCCGCAACGCCTCGAAGAGACGCTCGAAGCCCCCTGTGCTCGCGTACGCACACCGGAGGGCGAGCATTGCGTCGGCCCCGCGGTGCTTCCACCGCATCCCGGGACGTTTCATGCGCTGCTGGAAGAACCAGTTCGCGGCACTCTCTGCAGCTCCGGAGCCGATGGG
>SXGT01561514.1_pt1 | contig 35179 bp, 27 predicted proteins | sample 3176221 | NCBI WGS metagenome assembly SXGT01 (sample SAMN11356862, study PRJNA531348) | freshwater metagenome | isolation source: freshwater sample F1-120 | place: China: Fuxian Lake, Yuxi | collected 2017-12-25 | reverse complement strand
CTTCCACCGGGCGCTGCTGGAGGCGCCGCGCTTCGAAGACGGCACCTACGACACCCAGCTCATCGCCCGCGACCTCGACGCGCTGCTGGATCTCGCGGTCGCTGGGGCGCACCTTCCGGGGGCGGACCCGCAGCCCGAAGGCGACGTTCTCAAAGACGCTCAGATGCCGAAACAGCGCATAATGTTGGAACACGAAGCCGACGCGGCCCGACAGCTCAGTCGCGCCCGCCTCGGCCACGAGGCGAATGGTGCCCGAGTCGGCGTGCTCGAGGCCGGCGACCATGCGCAGGAGCGTCGTCTTGCCGGAGCCCGAGGGTCCGAGGAGCGCGACGAGCTCACCGGGTCGCACGGTCAGGCTCACGTCATCGACGGCATTGGCCCCGGACGATCGACCGAACGGGTGAAAGCGCTTGCTGACGTTCTGAATCTCGATGGTGGAGCGCATGCGTTCCTTTCCGTTTGACGCCAATCACCGATGGCCACTCGGCCGGGCACCACGACGTTCGAGCCGAGTCTTGGCAAACAGCGTCCCGACGGCGACGAGCGTGAGCAGCGACGCCGCGGCGAACGCGCCGACCGCCTCGTACTGGTCGTGGAGCACCTCGACGTGTAGCGGGAGCGTGACGGTCTTGCCACGCAAGTGGCCCGAGACGATCGAGACGGCGCCAAACTCGCCCAGCGCACGCGCAGTACACAGCACGACGCCGTACAACAAGCCGGTCTTGATGCTCGGCAGCGTGACGCGAAAGAAGATCTGCCAGCCGCTCGCCCCGAGCGTGAGCGCGGCCTCCTCTTCGTCTTTGCCCTGGCTCGCCATGAGGGGGATGAGCGCGCGGGCCACGAACGGAAACGTCACGAACGCGGTCGCCAGCACGAGGCCGGGGACCGCATAGATGATGCGGACGTCGTGCTCCTCGAGCCAGGGGCCCATCACGCCTCGTGCGCCGTAGAGCAGCACGAGGCAGAGGCCCGCGACGACCGGCGAGACCGTGAGCGGGAGGTCGATCATGGCCACCAGTAGCGCCCGGCCGCGAAACGTGAAGCGCGTGACCGCCCACGCCGCGGCGAGGCCACCGAGGACATGGAGCGGGACGGTACATAAGACAACGAACAGGGTGAGGCGCACCGCGGCCCGGGTGTCGGGGCGCATCAGCGCGTCGCGGTAGGCACCCAGACCCTTGCCGAGCGCCTGGGCAAAGACAGTCACGAGCGGGACGACGATGACGAAGGCCACAATCAGCAGCGCGGCGCCGATGAGCGTGCGGCGGAGCCACACTGGCGTCTGGTGCTGCGGGTTCACGGCGCCCCTCCGGCGAGGCGACGGGCGCGGCGCTCGACGAGGCTCGCGAGGACGAGGAGCGCGAGCGACATGAGCACGAGGCTGAGGCCCAACGCAGCGGCACCCAGGTAGTCGTACTGTTCGAGCCGCGCGACGACCAGAAGCGGCGCGATCTCGGTCTGGCCCGGCAGGTTGCCCGCGATGAAGACGACCGAGCCGTACTCGCCAAGGCCGCGGGCGAAGGCGAGCGTGAAGCCGGTGATGATGGCCGGCCAAAGGAGCGGCAGCACGACCTTGACGAACGTCTGCGACCGCGTGGCGCCGAGCGAGCGCGCGGCCTCCTCGGGCTCGGTGTCGAGCGCGGCGATGACGGGCTGCACCGTGCGAACGGTGAACGGAAAACCGACGAAGACGAGCGCCAGGACCACGCCGAGCGGCGTGAAGGCCACGGGGAGGCCAAGGCGGGCCGCGACGCTGCCAAGCGCGCCGTGCTCGACCCAGAGCATCGTGAGCGTGATGCCCGCGACCGACGTGGGGAGCGCGAACGGCAGGTCGACGAGCGCATCCACGAGGCGCCGCCCCGGAAACGGATAGCGGACGAGCACCCAGGCGACGAGCAGGCCGAGGCCGGTGTTGATGAGCGCGGCGGCAAACGATGTGCCGACGCTCAGGCGGAGCGCTGCGAGGCAGCGTGGTTCGAGCAAGAGGTCGACGAAGCCGCCGAGCGACAGCTCCGAGGCCCGCAGGACGAGCGCGGCGACGGGGAGAAGCACGACCACGCCGAGCGTCGTGAGCGCGATGCCCAGCGACAGGCCAAAGCCCGGCAGGCGCAGCGGTCGCACGTCGACGGAACGTGACATGCCTAGCGACCCTTGGCTGCCGCGAGCGCGCGGTCGAAGGAGCCACCATCGGCGAAGTGGTCGGCGTGGGCCTGCGCCCAGCCGCCGAAGACGTCCTCGATGCTGAACAGCGTAACGTCCGGAAACGCGCCGCGCGCCTCCGCGATGACGCTCGGCTGCGTGGGTCGATAGCGATGCTTGACCCCGAGCCGCTGCGCCTCCTCGGTGTACAGGAAGTCGAGATAGGCGTTGGCCACCTCGCGGGTACCACGCTTCTTGACGACCCGATCGACGACCGCGACGGGCGGCTCCGCCAGAATGCTCACGGGCGGCACCACGACCTCGAGCCCATCTCCCGAGCGCTCCTTGACCACGAGGTGCGCTTCGTTCTCCCACGTGATGAGCACGTCCCCGATCTGGTTCTCGGAGAACGTGGTGGTCGCGCCGCGCGCGCCGGAGTCGAGCACCGGGACGTTGCGCAAGAGCGCCGTCACGAAGTCCTGTGCGGTGTCCGGGCTCCCATTCGGCAGTCGCAACGCGGCACCATAGGCCGCGAGGTAGGCCCACCGCGCGCCGCCGCTCGTCTTGGGGTTGGGCACGACGACGGCGACGCCCTTCCGCGTGAGATCCGGCCAGCCGGTGATGTCTTTCGGGTTCCCGCGCCGCACGACGAAGACGATGGTCGAGGTGAACGGCGCGCTCCGATGCGGCTTGCGCGACTGCCAGTCGGCAGGGAGCTTCTGCGCCTGCGACGCGATCGCGTCGAGGTCGTAGGCCAGCGCGAGGGTCACGACGTCGGCCTCTAGGCCGTCGATGACCGCGCGCGCCTGCTTGCTCGAGCCACCATGGGTGGTGGTGACCTGCACCGGCACCGGGTAGGTGCGCGCGAACGCGGCGTTGATGTCCTCGTACAGCTCGCGCGTGGGGTCGTAGGACACGTTCACGAGCTCGAGCGCACCGTCGAGGCCGCCCGTGCCCGGGCCCGCCACGTACCAGCCCACGCCGGCCAGCCCCAACAGGGCGAGCAGCAGGCGGCCGACGGACTGGGCTCTCTCAAGCGCGCTCATGCGGGTCTCTTACGCCGTTCTGCCGCGAAGTTCGAGAAAGTGACGTGCGCGCCGCGGCACCGCGCCTGTCACCGGGAGTGACGGCGCCTCGGGTGCCGAACCGTCGCGTGCGTCAGCGCCGGGTCGGGCCGGGGCCCGTCACACAGCGACAACAACAACAGCGCGTCCGGAGTGCAGGAAGCATGGTCGGCGACGGTAGCGAGCCCGTTCGTGCGAGTCAAGCCTGTCCAGGCACGTTCTCCTTGCGTGGCGAAACACCCCGCTCTATGGTGCGCGCGTGACGCTCACTCGCCGCGAATGGCTGACACGCCTCGGTGGTACCGCCGCCCTGACCGCCGCCGCCGGGACCGCCGGCCTGCTACTCAAGGATCGCGCTCGCCGCAGTCGCTCGGCCAGCGAGACGCTCAAGTCGTTTCAGGTCGAGGTCTCCGCCGCGCTCCCGGAGCTCGCCGTCGCGCGTGGCGGAGACGCTGTGCAGAACACGCGCGCCGCATTGGAGGCCCTCGGAGGGATGGGCGCGTTCGTCTCCAAGGGCGATCGCGTGATGCTCAAGCCCAACGTCGCCTGGAAGCGCGTGCCGTCGCAGGCCGCAACGACCAACCCGGAGCTGGTCGCCGAGCTGTGCCGGCTGTGCCTGGACGCGGGCGCCTCCGAGGTCGTCGTCTTCGACAGCCCGTGCGATCCCGGCCCCGCCACCTTCAAGTCGAGCGGCATCGCCGACGCCGTGGCCGGCATTCGCGGCGCGAGCGTGGTGTGGCCCGAGAAGTCGGACTACGTGAAGGTCGGCTTCGGCGGCAAGCTCATCACGAATTGGGCCGTGTGGAAGGAGCTTCCGCACTTCGACAAGGTCATCAACGCGCCCATCGTCAAGCACCACGTCCAGTCGCGCACGACCGCCGGCATGAAGAACTGGTACGGCATCCTCGGCGGCGATCGCGGGCTGCTGCACCAGGACATGGACGGCTCCATCGTCGACCTGGCGTACGCCATTCGCCCCACGCTCACGGTCTTGGACGCCCAGCGCCTGCTCATGCGCAACGGCCCGACCGGTGGCAGCCTCGGCGACGTCAAAGAGAACCGCGCGGTCGCAGCCGGCGTCGACGTCGTCGCGCTCGACGCGTGGGCCGTCGGCGAGCTCGGCCAGAAGCTCGAGAACGTCGGGTTCATCGCCAAGGCCGAGGAGCGCGGCATCGGGCGCGCCGACTGGCGCTCGCTGCGACTCAAAGAGGTCACGGCCGGATGAGCCGCGCAGGACTCCGTTCGTGGGTCGGACGGACGCAACGCCGGCTCAAGGCGCGGTGGCTCCCCGACAACACCACGCTCAAGAAGCTCCGCCTCGTCTACCAGGTCTTCTTCCTGGCCTTGTTCTTCGTGCTGCTCGGCATGACCACCTCCCGGCTGCTCGGGCGCACGCCAGTCAGCATCTTCTTGGAGGCCGACCCGCTCGTCGCGCTCGGCACCATGCTCTCCTCCGGCACGCTGTACTTGGGCTTGCTCTGGGCCGGCGTCATCGTGGCCATCACGCTCGTCTTCGGCCGCGTGTTCTGCTCGTGGATCTGCCCGCTCGGCATCATGAACACCTTGTTTTCGTCCATCTTGCCAAAGGCCAAGTCCGACGCCGCCAAGATGGCCGAGAACCGCCCGCGCAGGCTCTACACGCTCAAGTACTACCTGCTCGCATTCTTCATCGTGTCGGCCGCGTTCGGCAGCCTCCAGATCGGCCTGCTCGACCCCATCTGCCTCATCACGCGCTCGTTCACCGTCAGCCTGTTCCCGGCGGCGCACGAGGTCTGGTCGGGCGCCTACTCCGAGGTCAACTTCTCGTGGGGCTGGGTCGTCGGCTTCATCTTCATCGCGGTGCTCGTGGCCAACCGCTTCATCCCGCGCTTCTGGTGCCGCGCGCTCTGCCCGCTCGGTGCGCTGCTCGGGGTGCTCTCGCGATTTAGCCTCTTCCGCATCCACCGGAACATCGACAACTGCACCAACTGCAACAAGTGCGTCGAGGTCTGCGACGGCGCCGCCGAGCCGCAGGCCACGACCAAGCAGTCCGAGTGCCTCATGTGCATGAACTGCGTGGCCGACTGCCCGCACGACGCGCTGAGCTACGCCTTCATGCCGCCCAAGGAGGGCAGCGAGGACCTGCTCGACCTCGGCCGCCGCGAGCTGTTCGCCTCCGCCGTCGCGGGCGCAGCCTGGCTCCCGCTCAATCGGGCCAGCCACCTCAACACGCGCGAGGCAGGGCTCCCCAAGGCGTATGACCCCAAGCTCATCCGCCCGCCCGGCAGCCTGCCCGAGGACCAGTTCCTCGCGGCGTGCATCAAGTGCGACGAGTGCATCAAGGTCTGCCCGACCAACGTGCTCCAGCCCGCCGGCTTCGAGGCCGGGCTCGAGGGCCTGTGGACCCCGGTGGCCAAGTACCGGCTCGGCAACTGCCTCCAGCGGTGCAACCTCTGCGGCGACGTCTGCCCCACGGGCGCCATCGCCAAGATCAGCATCCAGGACCGCATCGGGGACCTCACCCAGGGCGTCAAGCCCGTGCGCATGGGCACCGCGTTCTACGACAAGGGCCGCTGCCTGCCGTGGGGCATGGACACGCCGTGCGTCAAGTGCGAGGAGTTCTGCCCGACCTCCCCCAAGGCGATCTGGTCCAAGGAGGTCATCAAGCTCGACCGCCACGGCGTCGAGATCATGCTCCAGCAGCCGCGGGTGGACATCGAGCAGTGCATCGGCTGCGGCTCGTGCGAGTGGGCGTGCCCCGTGAGCGAGCCCGCCGTCTATGTAACCAACGCGCATGAGTCGCGCGCGGAGAACAAGCGGCTCAAGCTCGTCGGGCTGGATGCGCTGTCGTTGTCGCGGCCGCGGGTGGGGTAGGCGCCGGGCCCCTGAAAAGGGCGGCGTGCTCGACGAGAGTTACCGGCACATTCGCGTGAGCATTGTGCGGCAGACGAGTGAAGGCGCGCCAGAGCGCCTACCGGCCCGCGCCCGACTTGGGCGCCACGGGCTCGGCTGGCGTTGCCGCTGGCGGCGGAGGGCGGACGCCGGCCGCCCGGACAAGCTTCCCCTGCGCGCGACACTCCGCCATCGCAGCTTGATCGAGGTGCCCCTGGGTGATCGCACCGCCGTCCTCACGCGCGCGGTACGCGGCACGCAACAGCGCGTTCTTGATGTGGCCGCCGGCCAGCTCGTGACGCCGGCCTAGCGCCGCGTAGTCGACCTTGGCGTCGACTGGCGCCTCGGGCGGCATCATCGCTTCCCAGATGCGGCCACGCTCGGCGGCCTCGGGGAACGGGAACGTGACACGAAACTGGATGCGTCGCTGGAGCGCGTCGTCGAGGTTGCCGAACAGATTCGTCGTGAGGATGGTGATGCCGTCGTAGCGCTCGATCTCCTGGAGGATGAGGTTGACCTCCATGTTCGCGTAGCGGTCGTTGGCGGTCTGCGCGTTCTGCGTGCGGCGCCCGAAGAGCGAGTCCGCCTCGTCGAAGAGCAGCATCGCCCGGGCTGCGCGCGCGCGGACGAAGATCTCGGCGATGTTGCGCTCGGTCTCGCCGACCCACTTGCTCACGATCTGCGGGATGTGCACCCGATAGAGCGGCAGCCGCAGCTCGCTCGCGAGGATCTCGGCCGTGAACGTCTTGCCGGTTCCCGGCGGCCCATCGAACATCGCACAGATACCGCGGCCCGTCGGAAGCCGTCGCGCAAAGCCCCAAAGGTTGAGCACCGCCTCGTGGTGTCGGCAGGCCGACAGGACCTCGCGAAGCTCGCTCATCTCGCGCTCGGGCAGGACCAGGCGATCGAGGCCAATCGCGGCGTGCGCACCCCGCACCGCGAGGTCGTCGAAGCGCGCGTTGAGCTGCATCTCGGCGGCTTCACGGAGGCGCTGCATGTCGAGTGTGGGGTCGCCCGGCTCAGACGCCAGGTTGGCGAGCGCCAGCAGCACCGTGTTGCGAATCGTGGCGCCGGTGAATTCGTAGGTCGACGCAAGCGTGGGGATGTGGATGTCGGAGGCGAGCGGCGCATCCGGCGGCAGGTGGACCTCCCAGATCTGCTCGCGCATGACTGCAGTCGGGGGCTCGAAGTCCAGCCGGTACTGGATTCGTCGAGCCATCGCGAAGTCGATCTTCGGCGCGAGGTTCGTCGTCATGATGACCAGGCCCGCGTTCTGGTCGAGCGACTCCAGCACCGCCAGAAAGCGCGCGCCCCGCTCGGCGATGAGGCCCTCGCAGTCGTCGAGCAGCACGACGCTACCCGTCAGGCGCGCGACCCGAAACACGTCGGCCAGGATGGGCTCGAGCGGCTCCTCGGTCGCGAGCAGGCGGCTCGTCTTGACGACCAGCAGCTCCCGATCGAGCTCGTCGGCGATGGCGTGCGCAAAGGCGGTCTTGCCCGTCCCCGGCGGGCCAGCGAACAGCAGGACGAGCCCACCCCCGTGCGGGAACACGCTGCGAAATCCCCACGCATCGAGCTTCTGTTGGAGGCCGGGCTCACCGACGACGAGCCTGCGGATGAGGCGCTTGTGGTCGTCTGGGACCACGACGCGATCCCAGCTCAGCGACGGCGACACCAGCTCGCAGTACTGGGCCAGCGGCCCGGCGAGCAGCGGTCTCCCGAGCAGATAGTTCGCCACCGCGTCGGGAACGCGTACCTCCAGCTCGTGGGCCGACAGTGACGCCGGTAGGGCCGCGAGCTCGATCAGGCCGAGGCGCACGAGCCGTGACCCGTGCGTGAGCAGCGTCCGAGCCTCGAAGCGCTCGGCCGAGGTCGCAAACAGCACGCTGAGGACCGTGTCGACGTCGAGCGCGCGGCCGGAGAGCGGGCTCGTCGTGAGCCGATCGAGGAACTCGCCGTCGACCCGCGGCGCGAGCGCGGTCAGGAGGATGTCGACTTCGGCGGGCGCTAGCCCAAATCCGGTCGCGACCTCTGCGAGCGGGACACGCGGCTCGACGGTCGCCGCCGCCGACAACGCCAACCCGAAGGCCGACCGGTCCGAATGCCACGCGACGAGGGCCTGGGCCACGCCGTCGGGATCCTCGCCCGCGAGGCGCCGCGCGCGAATCGGGACCAGCCGGAAGATCAGCTCGACGCCCCGCAGCGTCAGATTCTCGGGTTGGCTCGAGGTCATCGCTCTCGAAGGCTAGGGCCGCGCGTTCGGATACATCGTGCGAAGGTTGGCCATCATGCGCTGCTGCATCGGCGGCATGATCCCCGACTCCGCGGCGATGAGGGCGTCCGCCTGCGACAGCGACTGGCCCTGCTCGACCGCGGTCTTGACCCGCCGCCAGACACGAGCGTAGTCGTCGCCCTGGATACGGTTCGCCATTCCCGGTTCGTCCGCCAGGATGCCGGTCCCCTGGCGCACGATCTCCGAGGCCATCGAGCCGGTCCCCGCCTGAGAGGTCTGGACACCCACCACGTCGCTGCCAGTCGTGTTGAGCCGCCCGTTGAAGGGCCCGCCACGGAGGTTGTGGAGTTGCGCCAGTGGGAAGTCGGTGTGAGAGGCCGGCGTTGCGGTGCCCGCAGCCTGCAGCTCGTGCGCTACGCCGGGAGTGAAGACCTGGCCCGCGGTCGAGACGAGGTCACCCTCGGCACGATAGTGGGTACTCAACGGCATGCCGGTCCCATGTTGGGCCGAGTTGCGGACCAGGTCGCGGACCTCGTCGGCGGAGACCGCAGGCGCCTGGAACGTGACGATGCGCCGAACCATCTGCGGGAAGTGGCACGCCGCGATCTGCGCCAGTGCGCCGCCGAGGCTGTGGCCGACGACGTCCACGCGCTGGCCCGTCGGACCCATCGCCGCCGCGAGGACGGCGCGAATCTGCGGCTCGTTGGCGGCGAACTGGTAGGCGCCGATGCCTTCTCGGTTGAGATCATCTACAACGTCCATGGCCTCCGTCGGGACCGTGCCGCGGAACGCGACCACCGGCACGACGGGTCGGCCCTGCTCCGTGGCCATGTGCGCCGCCAAGGCCGGGTTGGGGAGAAAGGCATAGACCTGGAGGCTCGTGACGGGATCCTCGTGCCGCGTGCCCAGGAGATAGCCGAGCGCGAGCAGCCCACCCGCGTTGTTGGGCTCGTAGGCGAACCGATGGGCCAGCTGCTCGTAGACCACGTCCTGGTTCGAGATTGCGGCGGCTTGCGCGGTAACCCGCGCCTGACGCGTCGGGTCGTTCAGCTCCAGCGTCCGTTGGGCCTGCTCCGCGTCGGCGAGGTTGTTCACGACGCCGATCGCAGGGTTGACTACCCCGAGGAAGCGCTGCTCCGTGCCGGGCGTGAGGTCAGCCCGGACCGGTCCTGGGAGCGCTGGCGGGGCCGGCGTCGGCGCGGCAGGCGTCGCCGCGGCTGCGGCGCCTCCGGATGCGCTGGCGAGCGCGCGTGGAGGCGGGCTCGCCTGTGCAGTCGCCGGCGCACGCTCGATGGCAGTCAACGTGTTGGGACCGACCTTTCCATCCACTGTGAGGCCATGCGTCCCCTGGAACTGCGCGACGGCCTGGACGGTGGCCGTGTCGAAGCGACCGCTCGGCTCCACGCCGACGACGGTCTGAATTCGGCGAATGCGGTCCTCCGCGTATTGGCGACCCTCGTTGTAGGTGAGCGCCTCCTGCGCGTCCGCCGCCGACAGCCGCGTCGAGGCGCTCCGGGCGGCCCCTTGGCTGGCACCCCGTGCGACCTGCGCTCCGGCGCCACCGACCGTCCCGCGATTCAACGTGCCGCTTTCGGGCGTGTCTGCCCCACCGCCGGTGTCCTCGGAGGCAAGCACGGCCGAGTCCAGATCCCCGGTCGGATCCCGCAGGTCGGCGCGCCGCTGGTAGGGCGGATTGCCACGCACGGTCAATCCACCGCCGCCCGAGCCCGAGTACATCTCGAAGTGCAGCATCGACGAGCCGGACTCGAGCCGACCCACGTAGCACAAGAGCTGCCCGCGCCGGACGCGCCCGCCGACACTGACGCCGGGCGCGAGGTTGCTGAGGATCTCGCCGTAGCGCACCGTCTCGCCACCGTGGTTGACCTCGAGCGCATAGGTCCCCGAGTAGAACGCATACGGCCCGCGTAGCACGACGCCGTCGTCGACCGCGAGGATCTCCGTCCCGCGTGGCGCCAGCAGGTCGCAGCCGCCGTGCTTGCGGCCACCGCTGCGGTTGGCGCCAAACACGCGGCCGCCGGTCGTGTAGCTCGACGTGCGGGTGCGGAACGGAAATACCATCGGACGGCGGAGCAGGTGCACCGTGGCCGTCGAGGTGGTGGTCAGCTGGGGGACAGGCGACTCGAAGCGCGACGGGCTCGTGGGTACCGCGTTCGCGACGAGGCCTCCGATGTGATCGGCCTGGACCTCGGCCAAGCTCGTCGCCGGGGCTAGCGACAACGACTCTGGCGAGGCCGCGGGCGCCTGGACGGTGTGGGCAAGCTCGTGTCCCAGGACGGCCCGGCCCTCGGCCGTGTCGGTGCGCAGCGCGCCCTCCGAAAAGAAGACGTCCTGCCCGACGGCGACGGCCACGGCGTCGAGAGTGCGCGCGACCGCGGAGGCGCGTGCGCCGTCGTGAAGCCGCACGTCGCCGAGGCGCTTGCCCGTGAGCTCGCTGAAGCTACGGCGCATCCCTTCGGGCACCGGACGACCCGAGAGCCGATCCGTCAACGCCTCGCGCAACGCTCCGAGAGGATCGAGCGTGAGCGGAGACCGGACACGAGTCAGGCCGTCCGTCATACCAGTAGCCAATGCGCGCCGCCGGAGCGTGGAGGAAGCGAGCTTCTTCGCGTCTTGCGTGTGCCGCTGGCGCTCCGCATGAACCGCCGTACGCTTCAGCTTTTCATCGCTCGACATGGCGTGCTCCGACGTCGTAGGTGGGCTCCAGGAATTCAACAAGACGACGTCGAACCGTAGCACGGATCGGCCGATCGTTCAATCGCCTGGAGGTCGGCTCACCCCGTAAACGCCCTACCCTTCACGTCCAGCTCGCGCAGCGCCAGCCCCGTCGCCGAGCGGAGCAGCCCGAACACGCGCTGGGCTTTGCGGTCCTCGAAGAGCCGCTGCAGCGCCTGCCCTTCCGGCACCGGCACCTCGAGCTTCCGCTGGAAGCGATCCCAGGTGACCCCGGTGACGCCCAGGTCCTTGCCCTTGCGCCCGCCGCGCCACGGGAACAGCAGCAGCCCCTCGCCCTCGTGCACCGCGAAGGAGCCGTTGCCGACCTTGTCGTCGCCGAGCCACGCGTCCGGGTTGGAGGTCTGGAAGAACACCTCGTGTCCCGGCTTGAGCTGGAGGAAGGCGTTGGGCTCCTTGACGACCTCGCCAGAGAACGGGTTGAGGAACCAGTACTGGCAGAAGATGGGCGCGGCGGGCGCGCTCGGGCCGTGGACGTGCACGATGCGGCGGATGGCGTGCATCGGCGCCTCGAGGTCGGGGAAGAACAGGCGCTTGCCGACCTTGCCGCGCGCGTCACAGAGGCCGTAGAAGAAGAGCCGCCCCGTGATGCGGTGCGTGTCGAGCGCGCGCTGGACCGTGAAGGCGCCCGGCTCGCCGTGGACGTGGCGCAGGTTGAAGACGCCGTGGTTGAATGACTCTTCGCCCTTGACCTGGCCGTCGGCGAGGTCGAGAGACAGGAGCCTCCCGGCCTGCCCGCCACGCTCGGACACCGCAATCAGAAGGCGTCCGAGGCCAGGATCGACGACGGCGTCGGTCGCGAGCTGCACGGGGTCCATGGGCGGCAGGCGCTCCAGCTCGAACCGATTGACGATCCCGAGCCGGGTGCCCGCCCACTCTAGCGTCCAGAGCACGCGCGCCTCGGCGTCGAACAGCAACACCCCCTGGGGCGTCGGAAAGAGCCGCGTGGTGCGCCGCGAGATGCGGAGCGGGGCCGGCAGCCGCAGCGTGGCGCGGACGCGCAGCTCGGGGCTCTCGACCCAGAGGAGGCGCTCGCCTGCGCCAATCCAGAGGCGCGTCGTGTCGCCGCCCTCATCCACGGCGATGAGCACGTCGTCGAGCCGATCGGCCGGGAAGCCGGCACGCTCTAGCGCCAGCACCCCGGGCGTGCGCTCCATCGGCGGCGGGAGGGCGTCGACTCGGAAGCGGTCGCTCACCATGGCGACGGCCCGCTCGCGCGCAGGGCTCGGGTGGGTCTCCGCCTGGGTCGCCCGCAGCACCGCAAAGGGGTTGCCCGCCGCGAGCCAGCCCTCGAAGCGAGCCGCCTGTTCGGCGTCGGTGCGCTGCGCGGTGAGCGCGGCCTTGAGGCGCTTGCGGCGCTCGGCAGTGTCGACGACGTCCTTGCCGGCCGCCTCGACGGCCCGCTCGAGGGCGGCCAGGGCGAGGTCGAGCGCGTTGGTCGCTTCGTGCGCCTCGGACTCAGCCAGAAACCGCAGCGCGCGGCCGAGTCGCTCGGTCTCGCGCTGCGCCTGGAGCTGGGCCTCGAGCGCGCGCACGTCGGGATCGTCCTTGAGGTGCTTACGGGCCTCACGCACCGCGGCTTCGGCCGCGGCCTTGTCTTGCTGCTGCCCGCCGAGGTGCTCCTCGGCGCGATGCAGCGCGGCGAGCCCCGCGAGCGTCCGATCGGTCGGCCGCGCCTTCGTCAGGCCGCCCGCGCGCTGGACATAGCGCTCGAGCCGCGCCGCGAGCCGACCCTCGAGGCCGGTCGCGCCGGCCTCGAGGGCGTGGAGATAGGCCTCGAGCGCGGCGTCGAGGTCGCCCTGCGCCTCGTGCCTTCGCGCGGCGTCGAGCTGCTGCGCCGACTGCTGCCGAGCCACCGCCGCATCCACGCGGGCGACGAGCGCCGCGTGCGCCTCACGCTCGCCCGGAGCCAGCCGAAGCGCGTCACGCAGGGCCTTCTGCGCCGGCAGCCAGTCCTCGGCCGCGACACGGCGCTGGGCCTCCGCCACGAGCTCCGCGGCGCGGGCCCGCAGCTCGGCGCGATCGAGGTCCTGCCGCAGCCGCTCGACCGCCGGCTGCGGCTTGCCCTTGGCCAGGGCCTCGAGCAGGGCACGCGCGGCCGTGAAGTCCCGCCGCTCGAGCGCGGCGCGGGCCTCGGCGACGCGACACTCTACGGCGTCCTTGTCGGTAGCCGCGAGCCGCTCGAGCTGAGCGCGCGCCGCGTCGTGCGCCGGGTCGAGGCGCAGCGCGGCCTGGAGGTGGGCGCGTGCAGCGGCGAGATCCTGCTGCCGGAGCGCCATCTCGCCCGCACGCGAGAGGAGGTCGGCTGTCGGCTCACTCTTGGCCAGGCGTTCGTAGACGGCACGTGCGCGCTCCAAGGCGCCCGTCTCCGCGAGCGCATCCGCCAACGCGCGCTGCAGCTCCCGGTCGAGCGTCGGCTGGAGCGACGGCGAGCTGAGCAGCTCGGCGACCTCCGCGTGATCGCACGTCACCTCGGCGAGATGACGCACGAGACGCCGGACCGCAGGGAGCCGGGGTTCGGCGCGCGCGACGGCAACCCGCAGGCCGCACAGGGCACGCTCGTAGTCGAACGCCTCCTCGGCCTCTTCGGCAACACGCAGACAGGCGGCGGCGTCGAGACCATCGAACAGAGAAGCGAGCGTGGGGTCGGGCCGACGCAGCGCGAGGCCCGGGATGCTCCACGCGGCGTCGTCCTCGGCCGGGTCACCCGCGCCGAGCCGCGCGAGGACCGCTACGCGCAGGGGCGGAGGCAGCCGATCCAGCGCCACGAGCTGCACCGGCGCCTTGCGACCCGACGGCGGCTTGACGAGCAGCAGGTGCGGTCCCTCCTGCGCGCGCGACAGCCGCACGAGCTCGAGCCGGGTCGCGAGCAGGTGGCCGAGCACGCGCTCGCGCGCCACGTCGAAGAGGCCGGCCTCGAGCTTGGGCGCCGCGTCGCGGGCCTCCTGGAGCTTGGCCGCGAGCTTGAGCAGCGCCTCGGCGGTCGGTGACTCCTGCGGAGACAGGCCGGCGATGCGCTCGGCGTCAGCGATGAGCTTGTGGGTCATGGTTCCTCGAAAGCGTTACGGTCGCCAGGACAGCCACCGCAACCGGTGTACGGACTCGCCGTTGGGCTCGTAGCCGGCGAGGCCGGGTCGCAGCAGCGCTTGGCGCGTCGGGTGATAGACCGAGAGGATGGGCACCTCGCGATCGGCAAGCTCGAGCAGCGCGGCCACGGCGACGTCCCGCGCCTCACGCGTCGCGGCGGTGCGCACCTTCTCGGCCAGGGCGTCGTAGTCGCTGCTCTTCCAGCGGGGCCGATTGTCGGTCGAGCTCGACAGGAGCATGTCGGTGAAATCAATGGGGTTGCTCACCCCGGACAGGTTGAGGGTGGCGAGCTGGAAGTCGCCCGAGTCGACCCGCTCGAGGAAGGTCTTCCACTCGACATTGGTCGCCTGGACCGTGATCCCCAGGGCATCGGTCAGCTCGCGCTGGAAGAACTCGGCGAGGCGCCGCATCTTGTCGTTGGTGTTGTAGAGCAGCTCGACTTTGGGGAATGGGCGGTCCTTGCCAAACCCCGCCTCCGCAAGCAATGCACGTGCCTTGACCGGATCGTGCCGAACGCGCCGCGGCGGACGCGCCGTGGTGAGTCCGGGAGGCACGAACGATTCGGCCGGCTTCTCTCCACCGTTGAGCACCTGCCGCGTGAGCTTGCCGCGGTCGAGCGCGAGGTCGAAGGCCCGGCGCACGCGAACGTCATCGAACGGCGCCTTGGTCGTGTTGGGCACGAGGTAGAAGACGCCGTCCAGATCATGAATCGACAGCTCCGGCGCGTTACGCTTGCGGAGCGCTTCGACGCCCTCGAAGCTGAGCAGGCTCACCGACCAGTCGACCTCGCCCAGCTCGAACCATTGCTCGGCGGACTTCACGTCCGTGGTGAACCGCACCTCGACGCGCGCGAGTGCCGGCGGATGCTCCTTGTCCCAGTAGCGCGGGTTGCGTTCGAGCGTCATGCGACGCTCGGCCTCGTGTGCACGCAGCACGAAGGGACCGTTCGAGACGAGGTGCTCTGGCCTCGTCCATGCCGCGCCGTGCTTGTCGATCACGTGGCGTGGCGTCGGGCACGCGTAGGCCGTGGAGAGCACGTGCAGCAGGTCCGGCGTGGGCCGTTCGAGCGTGAGCACGACGGTCTTGGGGTCCGGCGCGCTCACACCCAGCGGCGCGTCCGGCCCGGCCTTGCCCTCTGCCAGCGCGCGTCCGCCGCGGAGCACCCAGAGCGTCTGCGCCTGGTGGTTCTGGGTCTCGGGCAGGAGCGCGCGGCGCAGCGACCACACGATGTCGGCGCTCGTCAGCGGCGTATCATCGGACCACACGAGGCCCTCGCGCAGCGTGAAGGTCCAGGTGAGCAGATCGCTCGACGTCGTCCACGATGCCGCCAGCGCAGGCACCGGCTGACCGCGGGCGTCGCGCGCCACGAGGCCCTCGAACAGATCCTCGGCGAGCTGTCGGCCCATGGCGTCGGCGATGCGCGCCGGATCGAGCGAGCGCGGCTCGATCATGACGACCGACAGCGTGTCCTTGGCCCCGCCGCTCTTGGCGGGCTCCGACCTACGCTTGCAGCTCGCGAGCAACACGACGGGCAAGAGCAGCGCAAGCGCCCAAGGAGCAGCGTGGCGAAAGGTCGGCATGGGCCGGCAATCTAGCTCGCGCGGCCCGCGATGCAACCCGGGTGTGCTATGAGGCCGACGATGCGCCGACTCGGCCCCCTCACCGCGCTGCTCCTGGCACTGTTGCTCTGCCCCGCCGCGAGCCAGGCGGGAGTGGTCCGCTATGTGAACGCGGTCGTCTTCGACCGACCCGAGCGTGCATTCGTCGTCCGCGACGGCCGCTTGGTCTGGAGCGCGACGGGAGCGGTGGACTCGGAGGTCGACCTCGCGGGCGGCTTCGTCGTGCCGTGGCTGCAGGACGCGCACGTCCACGTCCTGGGCCTCGGCGAGGCGATGGACACGGCCGACCTGCGTGGGGCCGACTCGCCGGAGGCCGTCGTCGCGACGCTCAAGCACCAGACACCGGAGACCGAGTGGGTGCGCGGCTTCGGCTGGGATCACACGCGGTGGCCGGGTCGCGCGCTCCCGACGCACGCGCCGTTGACGGCGGCGTTCCCTGACCGGCCGGTGCTGCTGTCGCGGATCGATGGGCACGCCGTATGGCTCAACGCGGAGGCGATGCGCCGGCTAGGCCTGAGCGCCTCGACCGGCGTCCTCGTCGACGCGGCGGCGGAGGCGGCGCGCGCGCGTCTACCGGCTCCGGACCCGGCGCTGCGGCGGCGCTGGGTGCTCCAGGCGCTGCGTCACCTCCGCGCTCAGGGGCTCACCGCCGTGCACGACCTGGCCGTCGATGCGGCGACGCTGTCGGTCTACGGCGCACTCGACGCCGCGGGCGCGCTGCCGATTCGCGTTCACGTCTACGTCGACGACCTGGGCACACCGCGTCCGCCACCGGGACGGCGCCTCTCGGTCGTCGGGCTGAAGCTGACGCTCGATGGCGCGCTGGGCTCACGTGGTGCCGCGCTGGTCGCTCCCTACTCGGACGCACCGGCGACCCGGGGCACGCTGCGCCTGGACTCCACGACGCTCGCCTCGCGGCTACGACAGGCCCAAGACGCCGGCTTGCGCGTCGCGCTGCACGCCATTGGCGATGCGGCCGTCGGGCAAGCGCTCGACGCGATCGAAGCAGCGAGCTTCGCTCCAGAGCGGGTCCGGCTAGAGCACCTTCAGGTGCTGCCTCCGGGTGCGGTCGCGCGGCTCGTGCGGCTGCGCGTCGTCGCTTCCGTCCAACCGAGCCACCTGCTCAGCGATGCCCCTTGGGTCCCGGCACGCCTCGGGCCCGAACGGACAAAGAACGCCTACCCCTGGCGCACGCTGTTGGATGCGGGCCTCACGCTCGCGCTCGGCACCGACGCGCCGGTCGAGCCGCCCGACGTCCTGCGCACGCTGCTGGCGAGCACGACGGGCCCCGAGTGGCACGCACACGAGCGGCTCTCGGCCACCGAGGCGCTCCGTGCGATGAGCGGGGGCGCCCTGCGCGCTGTGGGCGGTGACGTGGCGCTCGCCGACTTCACCGTCTTCGACCGGGACCCGCGCAGTGCGAGCCCGGTCACCGCACGTGTTCTGCGCGTCGTCGTCGGGGGTCACGACGTCCAGGTTCCCTGATCCACGCTTTTCTTTGCATTCCGAGCAACGTTCCATTACGCTCCCGAGAACTCCGGGTGCTGTCGCCGCGGGCTTGGCTCAGGTACGGTTCCGGCGTCACGCGACCATCGACGTCAAGCGGGCCTTTGGGCGCGCACTGGCCCTCGCAACGCGAGGCGCTGACCATCGATGGCAGAGCGACTGAGCAGGCACGTGACTCGCGCTCGCCACCGTGACGAGAATGCTGGCAGGAAGATTGGGCGACGGACGCAGTTCGGCGAACGCCGCCGTCATTGATGTCAAAACACCGACTGCCCGAGCGCGGTCGAAGGCTTCGAGGAAAACATGGACGTGACGGATTCATCGTCTGCGCGAGCAAGCACCGAGCCCCGCGAGGCACGCGACGGAGGCGGTCGCCGCCGTCGGCGCAATCGTCGGCGTCGTGGCGGTGGTGGAGGCGGAGGCGGTGGTGGGGGCCAGGGCCCGCAGCGCATGCACGGCGGGGCACCGCATGGTGCCCAGGATCCGGATGACTGCCGGGTGCGTGCGCCGCAGAGCGCGGACTCGGGTGGCTCGTGGGACACGCTGGATCCGTTCAACCTGTTCTGCGCCTATCACCTCGGGATCACGCGCGACAACGGCTTCAAGATGCAGGCGTTGCCCGACGTCGCCCGGCGCTTCGGCGTGGACGTCCAGACGCTCAAGCAGCACCTCCAGGAGTACGGCCTCGAGACCGACGCGCTGCGCCGCGCCGGCTTCGACGTCGAGTACGCCAAGCTCGACATCCAGGTCGCGCCCGAGGGCGTGAGCCGTCGCGAGCTCGCCCGCACGATGTGGGAAGAGATCGAAGACCTCCGCGACGACGCCGACGACGAGTGAGCGTCGACGCGGCCATCGCGGCCGCACGCGCGGACTACGCCGCCGCGGTCGCTTCGGGCGATCGCGTCGCGGAGCTGGCTTGCCTCATTCGCATCGCGGACGTGCTCGTGAAGAGCGAAGCGCCCCTGGCGGCGCCTCGGCTCATCGAAGAGGCGCTGGGCCTCGCGGCCAATCGGCGCGTCCCTCTGTCACTCCGTGAGCGGTCGCGCGCGCTGCGGCATCTGCTGGGGCTGTGGGCCCGCGTGGGTCTGAAGCAAGGCGGAGGCTCCGACCCGTCGCGCTACTGGTTCTTCAGGACGTAGGGCCACCCTGGGGGCGCCGGCGCTCAGAAGGTCCACTGCGCCAGCAGCGGAAAGAGCAGTAGGATGCCCAGCAGGGCGAGCAGCACGAAGCTGGCGCGGGCCAGCGGGTGATCCTTCCAGGTCCACAGGCCTGCGAGCGGATCGCCCTCGCGCGTCACGATTGGCGGCTTGGGGTCGTCGCTCACGCGGGTCGCTCCTCGCGCAGGAGCGCGTCGATGGTCTCTTGATCGACCGCGGGGAAGGTGTAGCCCTCGAACTCGACCGAGGTGACCCAGCGGTAGTCGTTGACGCCAATGCACTTGATCTCTTCGGAGAGCAGTTCGCACCAGAAGACGTGGAAGTCGATGAAGTAACGCTCGTATTCGTCTACGATGGCCACGAGCTCATCGCCGACACGCACGGCGACCGCCATCTCCTCGGAGAGCTCACGGGCCAGGGCGACCTGGTCGGTCTCTCCCGGCTCGACCTTGCCTCCCGGGAACTCCCACTGGAGCGCCATCGTGGCGCGCGGCATCCGCTGCGTGATGAGGTACTTCCCCTCGCGCTCGATGACGGCGGCCACGACGCGAATCGTGGGCTTCACTGGGGTGGTCATCCGGCTCCCTTGGCGCCGTGCTCACGGGGTGATGGCGCGGGCGGAGGTGTACCAACGTCAGCTGGAACGAGCAAGCTGACGAGCTCGACATGGCGCGTGTGCGGGAACAGGTCGACCGGAGTGACCGAGCAGAGGCGCAGGCCCTCCGAGACGAGCCGCGCGAGATCGCGCGCGCCGCTCTCGAGGTGACACGACAGCAGCACGACCCGCGTCGGCGCCAGCGCGACGAGAACCTCGGCCACGGAGTCGGCGAGCCCGGCGCGCGGAGGATCGAGCACGACCGCGGCGCCTGCGGGGAGGCGCGCCTGCTGCGCGATGAGCTGCGCGACGTCGCCCTCGATGACCTCCGCTGGGCACGGGAGGCGCTGGAGCAGTGCGCGGCAGGCAGCGGCTCCCGCGGGATCGCGCTCGACCATCAGGACGCGCTCGGCACGGTCGGCGAGTGCTGCGGCGAAGAAGCCGGCACCGGCGTAGAGATCGAGCAGCAGCGGCACGCCCGCAGGGAGCAGCGACCGCACGACCTGGGCCAGGCGCTCGGCGCCGCGCACGGACGTCTGGAAGAACGCTGTGGGCTCGAGCTCCATGAGGACGGGGCCCACCCGCTCGGTCAGCGTCGGTCGTCCCGCGAGCAAGACGGTGGTCGGCCCCAGGACGCGATTGCCCCGCTCGCCGTTGACGTTCAGCGAGACGCTGACGACCGCAGGTACGGCAAGCAACGCCGCTCCGAGGGCCGGCCAGTCGCGGCGGCCGGCGTCGGCGACGATCAGTACGACGGCCACCTGCGCGCCGCCGGTCACGCGCAGCAGCAGCGTGCGCAGCTCGCCCAAGCCCGTCAGCTCGTCATGGGGCGTGACCTGGTGGGAGTCGAGCAACGCGAGCACCCCACGACGCGCGGCCTCGCCGTGCGCGTCGTGGACTAGGCAATCGTCGACGGTGACGACCTCGTGGCTGCGGCGCCGATACAGGCCCGAACGGAGCGCGCCGGCAACCCCAGAGATCGGCGTCTGGAGCTTCGTCCGGTATCGAAACGGCGGGTCCATCGGCAGGACCGGCGTGAGGCACGTGGGCTCGAGCCCGTACGCGCGCAGCGCCTCGACAACGAACCGGTGTTTCCAGTCGAGCTGAGTGTCGTAGCCGACGGACTGCCACGGGCAACCGGAGCAGGTCGCGACCACGGGGCACGGCGCGTCGACGCGATCGATAGACGGAGACGCGACGCTCTGGAGCTCGGCGTGGACGCGCGCGCGGCCGGACGCGACGATCGTGACGTCGAGCCGGTCCCCTGGGACTCCGCCAATCACCTCGACGACCGCGCCGTCGTCATCGTGGGCGAGGGCCGCGTCACTGGTGGCGCTCAGCGCATCGACGGTGACCGTGCGACGTCCGCGTTTGCCCCCGATCCGCCTCACGCGAGGAGCCGGCGGACCAACCGACGATAGGGCTCCGGGTCGACGTGCGGGCGCACGATCTGGTCACCGTCGAAGACCCCAGCGACGCAGTCGGCGCGGCCGGCCATGACGAGCGCGGCGCCGAGATCCGGAGGCTCGACCCCCTCGATGCTCGGATGCGACCGGTCGATGGCGATGCAGTGCGGCCGCGTGCCCGGCAGGAGCGGCTCGGTGACGGCCATGAGGAGCGTGACCGGGTCGAGCACCTGACGGCGCCCGTGGCGATTGCGCTCGTTGTACTCGAGCATCCGCAGCTCCGCGAACGGGTCGATCTCGGCCTGGCTGTCCGACCCGATGGCCAGCGGAATCGTGGCTGCGAGAAACTCAGACGTCTTCGAGACGCCGTCACCGAGATTGGCCTCGGTCGTGGGGCACAGACACACGGTGGCGTTGGCGGTCCCCAGCAGCTGCACCTCGTCGTCGCTGACGTGCGTGGCGTGGATGAGGGTCGTCCCAGGCCCCAACACGCCGTGGGCATCGAGCAGCTCGACGGGTCGACGACCCCAGCTCGTAAGCGTGAAGGCGACCTCGGCCGGCTGTTCGGCCACGTGGACGTCACAGGACGCGCCGCGTTGCCTTGCCCAAGACGCGCAGGCGGCGATCCCCGCGGGGGTGACGGCGCGGACGCTGTGCGGAGCGACGCCGACGGGCACAGGCACGCGGCTCGAGAGGTCCTCGGTGCGCGCGATGGCGGCATCGACGTCCGCATCGGCGAAGCGTCGCTGCTCGGGCTCGCTCACGTTGAGATAGGCGACGCGCAGCAGCTCCAGGCCCAGCCCCGCGTCGGCCGCGGCGGCCACGAGGCGCAGCGACATCTCGTGCACGTCGGCGTAGGTGCCTCCGCCCGGCGGGTGATGCAGGTAGTGAAACTCACGCACCACGGTGTAGCCGGCTCGGGCCATCTCTCCGTAGGCGAACCGCGCGACGGTCTCGAGCTCGTCGGGGCCAAGGCGCTGCATGAGCCGATACATCTCCTTGCGCCAGGTCCAGAAGTCGCGATTGGTGCCACTCCCTGCCGCGACGGGGGACTCGATCCGGCCGCGCAGGAGCCTCTGGAAGGCGTGACTGTGGGCGTTGACGAAGCCGCCCATCAGCGCGATGCCCGGCAGGGTCAGGACGCGAGCGCCCGGTGCCGGCCCGCGGTCGAGCGCCACGAGCGTGCCGTCCCCGTCGAGGGTCAGCCCGACGCCCGAAACGAAGCCTCGCTCGGTGAGGACACAATCAGGGACGACGTGGAGCACAGGGCTGAGACAGTCAATCCGCAACGCGCTGCTAGGCTGCGATGTGCCCCGGGATGGCGATGTTGTCTCCCATGACGACAGGCCCGACGGGCACGTACGGCGGAGCGAAGGACGGGACCTGCCCCTTGCCCATGACGTTCATGATCATCTGCGTGGGCAGCCACGCCAAGAACGCCATGCCGACGCCCGTCGCGATAGGCTTGGCGATGAGGTTCTTGAACTGATCATCGGGGTCATCGAGGCTCTTGCCCTTGAACGCGTCGCACATGGCACTTTCGAGCTGCGGCGGGGTCATATCTGCCATCATCGGCGATGGACACGCCATCATCGGCACGGGGATGTTCGGCATCGGCGGAGCCATGGGCCCCGGAAAGCAAATCATGGCCGGATACCACGGGAGACCGGGGATCATGACATTGTCTGCCCAAGACTTCCACTGCTTGGCCAGGCCAGCGGCGACGGCATCACGCCACTTTTGCTCATTGCCGGAGGCGGCGGGCAGGCTCAGGTTCTTGATGTCTGACTCGATCGACGGGCCGTTGATGCAGCCCGGCGTCCCGAGCGCGATGCCCGCGTTGACCTTGATGTTCTGGACCTTGACCTTGACGCGCCAGAGATCAACGGCGGACTTGAAGCCCTTGACCATGGCGTTGGAGAAGTCCTTGAACTGCTTGCCGACCTTCTTGCATTGGTCGACATGGTACTTATTCGTGGACGGCGCCCAGAAGTAGCACATCGGCTCGGGCACGTGCATGTGCTCGGCGGTGGGGAACGCGTCCTGGTAGTGCTTGCCATCGTCACCCGATGGCTGACTCCAGTCGACGGCCACCTTCTTGTTGGCCGCGACCGCGAGCGCGTCGGCGAGTACGTCAATGGGTACGGAGAGCCCGGGCATCAGTCACCTCCAGTGCGAGTCAACCGGCGTCGAATGATAGCACGGATGGCCGCCCTCCGCCACGCGCAAGCAGCGGGCGCCTAGGACTTGGCGGGCGGCTTTTTCGCAGCGGCCTTCGGACCGGCCTGCTTGGCCTTGGGCTCGGCGGCCTCCTTCGCCGGGGGCTCGGGGGCAGCGGCCTCGTCCTCCTCGTCGTCGTCGTCCGCGGGCGCACCCTCGGGCGTGTCCTTCTTCTTCGGCTTCTTCTTCTTCTTGGCCTCCTCCGCGGCCAGTCGCTCAGCCTCCTCACGCTCCTTCTTCTGCTGTTCGAGCTTGTCTTTGAGCGCCTTCTTTTTGGCCTCGACCGCAAGGCGCTCATCGTCTGCGAGCTTCTTGGCGAGCTTCTCTTCCTCGGTGAGGTGCGCGTACTTGGCCTCGTCGACCCAGCCGTCATCGTGAAGGATGACGTCCTCCTCGTCCTGGAGGTCCACGAGCGCGCCGTCGGCCATCTTCTTCTCGCGGAGGTTCGTCGCCTTCGCCTCCTTGACGCCGCCCTTCCCGATGTCGGCCTGTTCGATACGCCCCACGAACAACGCCTTGTCCTCGTCGGACATCTCGTCGGTCCCATCGACCAGCGGCTCTCCCTTGCGCTTCCGCCGCTCGAGCGCCTCGGCCTGCTCCTTCTCGCGAAACTCCTCGACGGTGAAATCCAGGACCTCCACGTCGACCTTGTGCCAGTCGTCCATCTCCTTTGGCCCGGCGTACGGCAGGGCGCCGCGCCAGACGAGCGTGACCTTCTCGCCGTCTCGATCGATATGCAGCGTATCCAGCGTGACCTTGACCGGCTCCCAGCCTCGCCCACGCTGGAAGCGCACGAGCGGCTGATGTCCAGGCAAGCGAAAGAACGTGTTCCCCGTCTTGTCCAGGTTGGTCAGGACGACGTCCTCGGTGCCCTCGAGCTCAGCGACCTGAAGCTTGGGGTGCGCTCCATTGTAGTAGAGCGGATCCATGGCCTGCGGCTTCCGATCGATGAGCGCCTCGGCGACCTTCATGTCGTCCGGATCATTGGGATCGACGCCCTCGACGAGCTGCTTGTCGAGCTGATGCTGCGCCTCCTCGATCTCGTTGGGCAGCGCGCCGCCCATCGTGGACCGCGGGGACCAGGCCCGATAGTACGGCGCAAAGCCGGCCGGAATGGGTTGCGGCGCCGCAAGGAAGGCCGGCTCGCGGGGCAGGTCCTCGGGCGTCAGCAGCGCGTCGGGGTCCTCGATCTGCGGCATTGCGAGGCCATCGAGGCTCTCCTTGCAGTTCCGCAGCGCGAAGCCCTTGCCGATGAAGTTGGACGGGCACGGGATCCGCGGGAAGTCGCCCTCGACCCACTGGACCTCCTCCTCCGCGTCGAGCCCGAGCGACTCGTAGAGCGCCTCCCGCTCGCGAATCCCCTCGGCGACCCAGGTGTCGTCGGTGACGAGCTCGTCGCCCTCCTCCGCCAGGGTCATCCGCTTGTCCTCGCCGGGAGCGAGCGCCGAGACCTTGCGCAGCCGCTCGAACTCGTAGTTCTGGCGCTCCGCCTCCGCCTCCGCCGACAGCGCAGCAGCCTCCCGCGCGATGCGCTCTTGCTCACCGACCTCGGCGCCAAACACGTCGATGACCGGGCCCGCCTTTGCGCGTGCCTTGGCCTCCTCCGCCAGCTGAGCCGCCTCGCGCGCCGCCTGTTCGAGCTCCCGCTGCTCGGCCTCGGCCGCCTCGGCGAGGTCCAAGATGAGCGTGCCGTCCGCCGCCTTGCGCTTGGTGCTGCCGAGCTCTACGTCCAGGTCGACGTCCGCGGACTCCAGGTCCAAGCGCTTCTCGCCCTTGACCTGCGAGAACCGGCCCTCGAGCTCCTTCTTCGCAGCCTCGGCCTTCTTCTTCTGAGCCTCCGCCTTGGCCTTCTCCTCCGCCTTGGCCTTCTCTTCGGCGGCCTTCTGCTCCGCCGCGGCCTTCTTCTCGGCCTCTTTCTTGTCCGCCTTCTTCTTGGCCTTGCGGATGGCCTTCCGGTAGATGGCCGGGTCCTCCGGATAGTAGGTGGCGAAGCCGCCATAGGCGTGCTCGTACAGCAGGGGCAGCGACTTGATCGGCTCGGGCTCGCCGATGAGCGGCGGCTTCGGCAGTGGCGCCTTGTCCTGACCCTTGGGCTGCTCCGGCGGGACCCAGCTGACCTTGCGCGGGCCAAAGATCCGGAGCGTGCGCTTGTGCTTGCCCACCTGGAGCGTGACGTCGAACGACTTGACCGGCTTGCCGGCCGGCGCGTGGGCCGTCCCGACGAAGAAGATGTCGCGCTTGACCTTCCACGGCGCGAGGTCCGACTCATACCGGATGCTGGACTTGAACGGATCCTCAGCGCCCGTGAACTCGTCGGCGAGCTTGATGTCGACTTGCTCAGCGGACGGTTTACACCGGCCCTCGAAGAGGTCGAGGTCATAGGTGCGCTTTACGACGAACGCAATGCTGTGCTCGCCGAGCGCGTTGTGCCCGGTGTAGAAGCCGACTTTGTAGCCTGCGCGGTCGAACATCCAGGTCCTCGCGCTGGGAGCGTCGGGGCCCGAGCCACGCGACGCCCTCGAGATGCTGCTAGCGCGGCCCCGGCCCGCGTGCAGGCGCAGGTGCGCCTGACGGAGGCGGTGGACGCCGCGCGGGATCCACTGCGGGCGGTGCGGCTCCCTCCGGAGGACGCTCCATCCGCCGTGTGGTGACCTGCGGTCCCGAGGGTGGACGTTGCTCCGGTGGCTCGGGTGCCGTGGGCTTGAGCACCGCGCGTCCCTTGGTCGCCCCGGGATCGACCTGCGCCGTGATGCCCTTGCCGTCGACGCGCGGGGTCTGCGTGATGGTCCCGACGTCCGTCAAGCGCGCGATGATGCCGTCGAGCAGACGGATCCACATCTCCGGGCGCGCGTTCTCGCGGCCACGCATGCGCATCTGGAATCGGACCTTGTCACCCCGATGGATGAACTCGCGGGCTTGCTTGAGCTTGGTCTCGAGGTCGTGATCGCCGGTCTTGGGACGCAGCGTGATCGTCTTGACCTCGCCGGCCGGCTTGGACTTGGTCCGCTTGGCCTCTTGGTAGAGGAACTTGCCGTAGTCCCTGATCTTGCAGACGGGCGGTCTCGCGTCGGGCGCGACCTCGACGAGGTCGAGGTTCTTTTAGCGCGCGATCTGGAGCGCTTCCTGCGGGGTGATGATCCCGAGCTGGTCGCCATTGTCGGCAATGACGCGGATCTGCGAGATGCGAATCTGCTCGTTGACTCGGTGGCGCCGCTCCGGGCTAGGCGGCACATTGGGCATCGGGGGTCGCGTGGGTCACCTTCTCTCGATTCAGGGTCAGGCCGGTCTCGCCGGGGGAGCGTCCCCCGAACGGACTGCGCAGTGGCTCGACGGAGTGGGCGTCATCGCCGCCGACGTCGCCACCGCGCAAGGTTCGGCGGGGCGGTTTTACGTGACCGCGCGAGGCCGGTCAAGGCCGTCGTGCGAGTCCGCGCGCGCCGTCCGCCGCGTCAGTTGAGCCCGAGCTCGCGGCGCAGCTCGCCGGCCAGGTCGTCCAGGTAGCGCGAGAGCTGCCCCTGCTGGTTGGCAACGTTGACGTCCGCGATGATCTTGCTGAGCGGGATCATCATGATGGGCCGGTCGTCGATCTCGCGCTCCCACACCTGGAAGCTGCTTCCGACGAGATGATCGGGACGGCGATAATGAAAGAAGCCCAGAAACAGCGGATCGGGCCGACCGCGCACGTGGAACTCGAAGTTGTCGAAGAAGTAGTCGCGCCCACCGCGACCATCCCAGCTCGAGTTCCATCGCGGTACGGCCACGCGGGAGCCGAGCCGCAGGAGCACGGCGGAGGAGAAGCGGCCGAGCTCGTCTTGGAGACGGCGAAGGTCGTAGAGATCGGCCGGGACGGGATCGATCGGTGAAAACCCGCGAAACTCTTGAGACATTCATCCTCCCTGTGCGCTGACGCTAGAAGCGCAGCAGTAGCCGGCCGCGAATCGTGAAGGCCACGTCCGGCTTGGGTCCGCCGGGTCCGTTGCGCAACCCGTCGAACGGCACGAGCAGACCCATCTCCAGGTCGGCGCGTGCCCCCTCTTTCATGTCGTAGTAGAGCTTGAGATCCGCCTCGAGGCCGAGCGGCGCCGCCTGACCCGGAGTGGACTGCGCATCGAGCGCATGTCCGTACAGCAGGCTGCCCTCGAGCCCGAGCTCCGCGTCGCTTCCTTGGATGAGCGCGCCGCGCACGGTCGGCTTCAAGTAGATGGCTCCGGCGACCGTGCCGATGACCTGACGGAACAACAGCAGGTCCACCCGGTAGTCGCGATTGAACAGGAACTGACTGACCGTGCCATTCGCGCGACGGCGCGCGTCGGCGGCGTAGTTCCCGTCGTTGACCGAGTGCCACGGCTGCGCGTTGGGGCCCATGGCGATCTCGTCGGAGGTCGCGAAGCCGAACTCGAACAAGTACGCCATCTTGTCGTGCTTGACCTCCGCCTGAAGCACGCCGCCGAAGGCGACGAAGTCCTTCTTGGAGTCCGTGTCGGTGAGGTTCTGGGTGAAGAGCGTCTTGCCGACCTCAGCGGCCAGCTCCAGCTCGATGCGCACGCCGAGGTTGTACTTGGGCCGCCACTCGACCTTGACCCACGCGTCGCCGATCCAGAGGTCGGACTCACGACGCTGCAGCTGCGTGCAGTCGAACTCGGGCTCGACGGCGACCGGAGCCGGGTCCAAGGTCGCCGCGGTCGTGGCAAGCGCCTTACAGCGGTCGGTCTTGGCGAGCCCGGGATCGGAGGACAACTTCTGGCTGATGAACGTGTTGCGGAAGCCCCAATCCACGACCACCTTGCCGGTCGCGAGCTTCTTGGCCCGCGCGGCGAGATCGTTGGCATCATAGGGCTGCTGGCCAAAGGTGAACCCCCAACGGATCACGTCATCCAACTGGGTGGCGTCGGTCCCCGGTCCGAACGGATCGGCCGGCTTGCGGGCGATGGTGCCCTCGCTCGGGAAGTCGAAGAACCAGAGCGACGTGAAGCCAAACGCGCGGGCGAGCGCAGAGACGCGATCGACGCTGTCGCCGAAGTCGCAGTCGACACACTCGCCGCCGTGGTGAAGCATGCCCAGGCCCCAGTGATCCGGCATGCGGCCGCCGCGCAGGACCAGCGCGTGAACGACGTCCCACTCGCCCCAGAGCGCCTTGATGCGGATGAAGTCCGAGAAGCCGAACCCCGTGTCCCCGGGGGCTTGCCCGTCGCTCCATGCGGGAAACGGGGCGTCGGCCCGCCCGGGAGAGAAGTCCGGCGTACTGCCGAGCACGAGGTTGTCGAAGACGTCGATGGTCATGCCGATGCGCACGCGCTGGCCGATCGTGAGCTCTGGGCTCCACCGAAAGCGCATGTTGCCGGAGGTGACGTCGGTCGTCTCGTCCGCCAGCAGGGCGTTGCCCTTGAGGAGTCGGGCCCGGGACGCGAAGCCCCCGACGCCGACGCCCAGGTCTGGGCGGAGGATGTAGTCCCCGCGCAGCCGGAGGTAACCGGACTGCTTGAAGGTCATGACGTTGCTCGGGGTCACGAGCTCGTCCGTGGTCGGCGGCGGCTCGTCGGCGTAGGCGCGGCCAGAGAGCGAAAAAGCGGCGACCAGGCCTGCGAAGAGGCCCACGACGAGAACTTCGGACGTGGCCGGGGGTCGACGCATGGGGGCGGAGAATAGGCACGCGCCTCGCGCGGTGTCAAACGCCCAAAGCGTGCGACGCAAAGGCCGTGTGGAGGCTCGATCCGGGAGCTTAAATGCGAAGAGCGCCGCTAGTCCCGGTAGTGCGCGCCAACGCCCTCTGCGGAGTATCGAGCCACCGTCAAGTCACGCATCGTGTTTCCACGACGCGCTGCCTCTCATGAGGTCATCCTGCTCCACAGAGACGTCGCGCGATCCGTACCGGCTATTCGGTTCCCCGGTCCCTCCCTGGCGTTGCCCGCAGGCTGCCTTCGAGGTCTTCCGGAATCGCGTTGCCTCCAGCGATCTTTCGAAAGCTGGAAGCGTCTCTCACGAGCTTTGGACCCTCTTCAGAGACCTTGGTCGGCGCCGTTCACTCGTGACGCACCCGACGAATCGGACGTCCGTAGCGAACTCCTCCCATGAGGTTCTCCGCCCCTACAGCGACCCAAGCTCAACGGATCGGCTCGTTGGATTCCACTCCAACGCCATCCCACCATGGCCTTTCTCAGACCTTCGTGGGCTTTCTCCCCGTCAAACCCTGCGGCCTTGTTTCATGCCGCTCTCGCTCATGGGGTTCGTTCCCTTCAGAGCGTTGCTCCCGATGCGGAACTCTGCCGGATTCGTCATCCGGTGAGCCCCTCTCGCCGTTGGCCAAGTCACTCCGAAGAGTGGTCTGGCGTCGGCCTCAGGGGTTTGCGTACCGCGTCGAGCCGCACGACCGGCTCCGACATGTTTCAGCCGAGTCCGTCGCCGTTGCTCTCCTGGGCGTTTCTGGCTCTCATGGCGTTCCGGCGCACCGACCGTCGCTTCCCCTTCAGGAAGCGATCCACCCATGGCCTTCCCTTCTCGACTGGACGAGCCATGCGAGAAGTGGACCTTCGGCGTATTGCAGGTCAGGCACCTAGCATCTCTCGCTTTCGCGAGCGCTGGCCACCTCAGCCTTCTTGGCCTTCTCGACCGGAGGGCTTCCCGTTTCCAGGAAGTCGCGGTGTGAGTTTCGGCCCTTGGCCCGCACTGCCGTTTCCAGCAGCGCCTTCGTGAGAAACCCTAAGCAGGCCCCGTGCCAAGACGGAACTTATTGAAATAATTAGAACTGGACGGATCAAGGGCTGTTTAGAAACTGAACACGGCTCTCCACGGCCTGGGTGTCGTGGTTCCAAGCGCCGGACATCACTTGAAGTTAGGGGGGTGTCCAGGGGCGAGACATGGCCGTTCAGAACCTGAACAGCCTGGAGGGAGCTTAGAAGTAGTAGGTCGCGCCGGCCTGGAACTGGGCACCGAGGTTGAACTTGTCCTCGGATTTCACGGAGTTCAACCCGCTGCAGTAGGCGGCGTTTCCGCCCATGGCCGAGATGCACTTGTTGTTGATCTCGGTGATGTTGCCGATGTTGTTCCAGACGGTGAGGAAGCGCAGGTCGGCGTGGATGGCGAAGTGCTGCCCGAACTTGACCTGGACGCCGAAGCCGAGCGCACCGGCGACCTCGAGCAGCGAGTGGGTGAAGGCGCCGTCCTGGTAGCTGAGCTTCGTGAAGTCCACCCCGACGCCGAAGAGGCCGTAGGGGTTGATGGCCGAGTCCTCGAAGATGAAGACGAGCGCGGACAGCATGACGGGGATGGTTTGCTGGACGAAGCCGCGTTCGCTGTTCTGCCCGCGCAGGTAGTCCGCGGAGAGCTCGATGCCCCAGTGCGGCGACACGCGGCTACGAAACGCCAGACCGAGGCCCCACATGCCCGGGTTCTCGATGTCCTCGAGCGAGAGCTTGTGGCCCGAGAGGCCGGTCCCCGACACCCGGACCGAGACGCCGAGGGTGTCGTGACGCCGCCAGGTCGAGGCAGGCTGCATGACGACGGGGGCGGGCGCAGGGACGTAGACCGGCGCAGGAGGAGGCGCGTAGACGCGTACCGGCTGCGGCTGGATGTAGACCGGCGGAGGCGGTGGAACGACGACGACGCGCTGTCGATAGTAACCACGGTGCACCGGATAGTACACGGGCGGGTGCTGGGCCTGCGCGAGCGATGGCGCGATGGCAGCGATCATAGGCACGGTGGCAGCCACGATGGCAGCCACGATCGCGGCCGGGCCGAAGCTTCGGACCGACGCGAGCTGCTCTCCACACAGACGGTTCTCGTTGTTCATGACGGCTCCTGCGGGGGCTTGGCTAGCCACGAGCTCAGTGCTCCGCGCGCTACGCCCCGCTCGATGCCCCGTTCGACGGGGGCTGCCGGCGAGTATTCACGGGCAGCGCACGATCCTCGCGACCTGCGCGATCGCGGATTGAGTGTCACTTAAGTCCGTTAAGTCCGGCCGACGGAGCCCGATGGTCCAGTGGGGCGCGTCGAGCACGCGACCTCGAAGGAGGCCGAGAGGGCCATGAGTGCGGACCTGTGGAGCAACGGCAGAGGGAGCAGGACCACCGAGACGTGGTACGCCCCGCTGTGCGTCGCAGCGGTCCTGGCGAGCGCTCCCGCGATGGCCCTGTGCTCGGGGACCAATGACACCGACGGCGACGGCATCCCGGACGTGTTCGAGTGCGTCGTCTGGCAGACGAACCCGAACCTGGCCGACACCGACGGCGATGGCCTGCTGGACGGGCTCGAGCTTGGCGTTGGCGGAGACGCCGACCCGGGGTCGTACACGAACCCGCTGGCCCCGGACACCGACGGCGACGGCGTCCCCGATGGGCTCGAGGACCGCGACCACGACGGCGCACTCGGCGACGGTGAGACCGATCCCCGCTACCCGGACACGGACGGGGACACCATCGCCGACGGCACCGAGCTTGGGCCCGACCCCGCGCACCCGTGGGACAACGACGGCGACGGCGCCATCGACGCACGCGACCTGGACAGCAACGGTGATGGGGTGCTCGACGCCGCGGAGGCAGGGGATGACCACCTGACGACGCCCCCGCCCGACGATGACGGCGACGGGCTCCCGAACTCAGCGGACCCCGACGCGGATGGGGATCTGCTCTCGAACCTCGTCGAGCAGCTGGGCGACGCGACTGGCGACGGCGCGCCCGACGTGGACGCCGACGGTGATGGCGTCGCCAACCGGCTCGATTTGGACAGCGACGGCGATGGGAAGGCCGATCTGGCCGAGGGCGCCTCGGACGGCGACGGGGACGGCATCGCCAACTTCCTCGACCCGATTGACGACACGGCGCCGCCGAAGCCGCCCCTCAACACGGCACCCAAGCTGCCAAGCATCGAGGTGGAGGGCGCCATGGCCGCCGGGCTCTCTCTGGCCCCGCCTCCTGCGAGCGCGCCGTCGGTGGCGTCGTTCCCGGTGCCCGTCGTCCCGCCGCCGGCCACGACCACCCATGATAGCGATGGGGACACGTTGACCGATGCAATCGAGGCTGGCCTCGGCACCAATCCTCTACTGGCGGACTCCGACGGTGACGGCATCCGTGACGACGTCGAGGTCGGCTCGCCGGTCGCGCCGCGAGACACCGACGCCGATGGGACGATCGACGCGCTGGAACTCGACAGCGACGGCGACGCCTTCCCGGACGCGCTCGAGAACCAGGGCGCGCCTCCGCTGGGGCTGCGCGACACAGACGGCGATGGGAAGCCCGACGCGCACGACACGGACGCCGACGACGACGGGCTCGCCGACGGCATGGAGTGGACGCTGCTCGGCACCGACCCGCAGGCCTCCGACACCGATGGCGGCGGCGTCGACGACGGTGCGGAGGTCAAGGCGAACGCTACCGACCCGCTGGATCCGAGCGATGATGGCCGCACGCTCACGGCACCCGCGGTCGATCCGTGGGCCGGCGCCCATGCGCAGGGTGGCGTCGCGTGTGCACCCGGCCGTTTCGGGCACGCCGGCGTGCACCACCTCCCGCTCGTGTTCTTGGTCGGCCTGGTCGCGTTCGGGCTCCGCCGCGAGCGCCTGCGCGCCGCGAGTCGACCGACGCCGCGCCGAAGCACCCACCGCTCGCTGAGCACGCTGCTCCTGCTGACGACGCCGCTGCTCGCGACCGCCTCGGGGGCCCAGGGCCTCGACGGCGCCACGGTGTCGCTGACGGCGCCCGGCACGCACGTCCTTGGGACGCCATTGGCCTCGACCCTCGGACGGTTCCGCTATGGCGCCGGCCTCTCCACGATGTTCCTCCGGGACCCGCTCGTCATCGCGCGTGACGGCGAGGTCCTGCACAGCATCGTGCGCGATCGCGTCGACTTCGGGCTCCACGCCGCCTTCGGCGTGTGGGACTTCGTCGACCTGGGCCTGGACCTGCCGTTCGTCCTGCACCACGACGGCGCGCGGCCATCGGGCGAGGCGCTCGGCTCGGCGGGCATCGGCGACCTGCGCGTCTGGACGCGCGTCCAGGCGCTATCGCAGGCGCGGCACGAGATCGACCTCGGCCTCGTGGCCACGCTCATCGCGCCGAGCGGTGACCCAGAGGCCTACCGCGGGCTCGGCGAAGCCGCCTTCGAGGCCTCCCTGCTGCTCGGCAGGCGCTTCGGCGCGTTCTCCTTCGCGTTCTCCGCAGGATATCGCCTCGCTCCGGAGCGGCGCGTGCTCGACGCCGTCGTCGATGATCGGCTCCTGCTGTCGCTCGGCGCGACCTGGGACCCGCCGCGCTGGCCCTTCTCGCTCCAGCTGGCCGTCCATGCTCAGGCCAACGCGTTCGCGCCGTTCGTCGTCGCGCGCGAGACGAACCTCGAGAGCGTCGGCGGCCTCACCTGGTATGCCGTCGGCGAGCTGGCGGTCCTCGTCGGCGCCGGCGCAGGGGCGCTGCCGGGGCTCGGGACCCCAACGGTGCGCGCCTTCGCGAGCCTGGGCTGGGGGCTCGGCCGTCCGCAGCCGGAGCCGGAGCGCGACGAGCCGCCGCTGCGTCCGCCCGACGATCGCGATCACGATGGCATCATCGACGCCGAGGACAAGTGCCCGACCGAGCCCGAGGACAAGGACGGCTTCGAGGACCTGGACGGGTGCCCCGACCTCGACAACGACGCGGACGGCATCCCGGACGCGAAGGACCGCTGCCGCGACGTGGCGGAGGACAAGGACGGGTTCGAGGACGAGGACGGGTGCCCCGATCTCGACGACGACGGTGACGGCATCCCGGACGCGCGCGACAAGTGCCCGCGCGAGCCGGAGACGAAGAACGGCGTCGAGGACGACGACGGCTGTCCCGATGAGCTCAAGGTCGCGCTCGACAAGGAGAAGGGCGAGATTCGCGTCCTCGACGAGGCCATCGTGCACTTCGACTGGAACGAGGCCGAGGTGCCCGAGGACTACAGCGCCGTGCTCCGGCAAATCGCGGAGCTGTTGCGTCACCACCCGGAGATCACGCTGCTGACCGTCGAAGGCCACGCGAGCGGCGAAGGCGACGCGGCCTACAACCTCCAGCTCTCGCGGGAGCGCGCCTCGGCGGTCGTGGGGTATCTGCTGCACTTCGGCGTGCCGACCGAGCGCGTCGTCGGCAAGGGCTACGGCGCGAGCCGAATGAAGGTCAAGGCGGTGGGACCCAAGGTGAATTGGGTCAATCGGCGCGTGGAGTTCCGCGTGACGTTCGCCCACGCAAAGTAGCCCGGCCCAGCGGGACCGCAGCACCGGTCGGGGTCGTCAGTACTGGTCAATCTGGAACTGGAAGTCGACGAGCGGCGCCTCGGCCTCGGCCTCGACGAAGTCGATGATCTTGTCGATGCAGCCGTTCACGAACGACTTGTCGTTGCCGATGACGGCAAAGCCGATGACGGCCACGGAGTGCGAGTCGTTGTCCTCGACCTCGGCCATGGCGACGTTGAAGCGATTGCGGGCGCGCTGGATGAGGCTCTTGACGACGCTGCGCTTGCCCTTGAGCGAGTCGTTGCCGGCGAGGTCGAGCTCGAAGCGACAGACGCCGACGTACACCATGGCGCTCGTTCCTTAGGCGCCCTCAGCCGAGAGCAAGCGGGCGCGAATGTCGGAGAGGAGGCGCTCCGCACGAGCGCGCGGCGCCGGATCCCACGGCGCGAGGCCGACGGCGTGGGCGCCAATGCACTCCAGTAGATCGAGCTGCTCGGCCCGGGGTCGGCGCGACGCGAGGACGAGCGCGCGCAGCATCTCGACGAAGTGCACGAGCAGGCTCCCGGTCGCGGCGTCGAGCAACGGGAGGACCGTGGCATGAGCGCGCAGCTGCTCGCGCGCTTCGGCGCGAATGGAGTGGACCTCACGCAAGCGACGGGCGACGGAGCCGCCTTCGTTCAACACCGAGACCATCCGATCCAGCGCGGCCTCGACCGGCGCGAGCGACCGACAGGCGACCCACGCCGGGATCGCCTCGGTGTCCCCGGGCGGGATGAGGTCGATGCGCCGCTCCAGAAGGCCCTCGCGGTTCTTGTCCACGGTCGTCATCGTGCGGAGACCCGGGGCGCGCTGCTCATGGTCGGTTGCTCATGGTTGACTGTGGAACGTAGCCGATCCACCGCGCGGCGCAAGTGGCCAGGTCAATGCCCATGGGCTGTCGGGGGCCCCAACTTCCCGTTGACCTCGTCGGCGGAGGCGCCATAGGATGCGCCGCCCCGACGGCCGGGGCCGCACCCAGGAGACTTCACGCGTCATGAGCCATCCTACGTCTGCCAAGAAGATCGTCCTCGCCTACTCGGGCGGGCTGGACACCTCCATCATCCTCACGTGGCTGAAAGAGCACTACAAGGGCGCTCAGATCATCGCCATGACCGCCGACGTGGGGCAAGACGAGGAGCTCGACGGCCTCGAAGAGAAGGCGCTGCGCACGGGCGCCGACAAGTTCGTGATGGCGGACCTCAAGGACGAGTTCGTCCGCGACTTCGTCTTCCCGGCGATTCGCGGCAAGGCCATCTACGAGAACTACTACCTGCTCGGGACCTCGCTCGCGCGGCCCGTCATCGGCAAGGCGCTGGTCG
>SXGT01400592.1_pt1 | contig 35183 bp, 29 predicted proteins | sample 3176221 | NCBI WGS metagenome assembly SXGT01 (sample SAMN11356862, study PRJNA531348) | freshwater metagenome | isolation source: freshwater sample F1-120 | place: China: Fuxian Lake, Yuxi | collected 2017-12-25 | reverse complement strand
CTGTTCAAGGACGAAGTCCGCGCGCTCGGACACGAGCTTGGTCTGCCCGACGACATCGTCTGGCGTCACCCCTTCCCCGGCCCCGGCCTCGGCGTGCGCTGCGTCGGCGCGATCACCAAGGAGCGCCTCGAGACCCTGCGCGACGCCGACGCCATCTTCATCGACGAGATCGTCCGCGCGGGCCTGTACCGCGACATCTGGCAGGCGCTCTGCGTGCTGCTCCCCGTCCGCAGCGTCGGCGTCCAGGGCGACGAACGCACCTATGAAGAAGTCTGCAGCCTGCGCGCCGTCACCTCCGAAGACGCTATGACCGCCGACTGGTTCCGCTTCCCGCCCGAAGTCCTCGCCCGGGTCTCCACGCGCATCTGCAACGAAGTCCGCCACATCAACCGCGTCATGTACGACGTGACCAGTAAGCCTCCCGCGACGATTGAGTGGGAGTAACGCAAGGTGGAAGCGGCGTCCCACCGCTTCGGTTCTTTGGTTTTGTCATTCTTCGCTGCGCTCAGAATGATAGGGAGTTGTTCGGAATTTCGGTGGTATTGACATCCTGTACTTTATGATATAAAGCTCTCTCTGGAGAAGGACTCATGCCCAAATCCAACAACATCCATCCACTCCCAAAACCCGAACCCGTCTCGCTCCACGACCGCGCGGCGGACAACCTCGCGTTTATCCGCAGCGCGATGGCGAATTCGGCAGAGTTCACGGGCATTTCCGGCGCCGGCATGATAGGCATGGGCGTCGTGGCCCTGATCGGCGCATGGCTGTCCACGCGCGCGGCGGACCGGGACTGGTGGCTCACGTGCTGGAGCGGCGTGGCGATCCTTGGGTGCGGCGTCGGCGTCGGGGGATTGGTCTACAAATCGCGCAAGTACAACCTGCCGCTGCTCGTCGGCGCGGGCCGCAAATTTCTGCTGAACTTCTCGCCCGCGATCATCGCAGGAAGCATTCTTTCGCAGGTGTTCTACGCGCAACACCTGCTGGAGTACGTCCCCGCGCTGTGGCTGCTGTTGTACGGTGTCGCCGTGATCAGCGGCGGCGCGTTTTCGATTCTGCCGATTCCGATCATGGGCGTGTGCTTCATGGTCGCGGGACTCATCGCATTTTTCCTGCCCGACGTCGTGCTGAACACACCGGGCACCGTCCGCCCGACGGACCTGCTGCTCGCGGCGTCCTTCGGCGGGCTGCACATCGGATTTGGCGCACTGCTCGTGCGCAAACATGGAGGCTAGCACCTATGGCCCGCGAAAATTCCGCGCGCAAGGGTGAACCTGCGCGCAAAGGGTTGCACGCCGTGGACGGTGGAAAACAGGTCATCGACGAGGCGTCGTTTGACACGATCATTCACGAGCGCACGCGTCTCGCCATCGTGAGCACGCTTGCCGTGAACCCGGTACTGTCTTTCGCCGAACTCAAGAAACTGCTCAGCCTCACCGACGGCAACCTCAGCATCCACACGCAGAAACTCGAGGCGGCGGGCTACGTTGACTGCAAGAAAGGCTTCAGCGGCCGCGTTCCGCGTACGGAATACTGCCTGACGAAGAAGGGCCGCAAGACCCTGGAGGACTACCTGGTCCATATGGAGAGGCTGATCGCAGCCGTGCGCGATCCGTGACGCGCAGCCTCTCTTTTTTACCTGAAAGCTTTACAGAACAAAGTGCTCTGCACAGGGGAAAGTCGGCATGAAGCAATTTCCGTTCGGCGTGTTGGGGTTGGTCGTTGCCGCCCTGCTCTTCGGCGCCGCCGCCAGTTGGCTCTTCCATGAGGAACCCATCGGTATTAATTTCTCCGTCTGGGTCCTCGCCGTGTTGTGCGTGGGTGTTTACGCCCGTCGCCCCGCCACAGCCACGGGCTACGTCCCGCTCGCCGGCGCAATCCTGTTCGCGATCCTCTTTGCTTGGCGCGAAGGCGAACCCGTGAAGCAGTTCCTCGTGCTCACCATCCTCATCTCGTGTTTCCTCACCGCCATCGCCGCACATGGCCGCAGCCTGCGCATCGCCTACGCCCATGAGTACATCGTCGACGGCATCCAACTCGGGCTGTCGATCTTCACCGTGCCCGGCCTCGTGTTGCGCGGCCTTCACCAGGAAATGACCGCCGTTGGCAAGCCCCGCGCCGCTGCGGCTTTCTCCACCTTGCTCGGCGTTATCATCGCAATTCCGGCCCTGGTCATTTTCGGCTCCCTCTTCAGCGAAGCAGACCCTACCTTCAAGAAATGGTTCGTCGACACGCTGTACTTCGATTTTGAAAATGCCGCGCAATACGTTTTCCAGACCTTGGTCTTCGGTTGCTTCGCCATCATCGCCTGGGTCCTGTATCTCGAAGGCACGCCCCGCACCCGCACGCCGCGCGAACAGAACCCCCAACCGATCGGCTGGGGATCGATCGAGATCAACGTCGCGCTTGGCCTAATCTCGGTTCTATTCCTCTGCTTCGTCGCGATTCAGCTGCCGTACTTCTTCGGCGGCCACGAGCGCGTGCAGACCGAAGAACACCTCACGTACGCCGAATACGCACGCCAGGGCTTCTTCGAACTCACCGCCGTGTCCGCATTGACTTTCGCGCTGCTCCTCGGCAGCGCGACCATCATCCAGGGCACCACAGGCAAAGCGCGCACGGCCTACAAAATTGTCTCGGGCATCTTGATCGCCTGCGTCGGCATCATCATGGCCTCTGCGATGCATCGCCTAAGTTTGTACATCGACACCTACGGCGTCACCAGCAACCGCCTCTACGCCGGCTGGTTTATGGCCTGGCTCGCCGTCGCATTCGTCTGGTTGTACGTCACGATCTTCCGCGACCGCCTGCGCACCTTCGCCTGGGGCTTCTTGCTTTCCGGCTACGCCGCCATTTTGGTCGTAACCGTGATCAATCCTGACGGCCTGGCGGTCAAGATTACGGCCGCGCGCGCCATCGAAAGAGAAATTGACGCCGATAAATCCGATAAGTGGTGGGTGGGAATGCTAAATATCGAATCGATTCCGGCTTTCGTCGATGCGCTGCCTAAGCTGATAGAACCTGACCGGAAAGAACTCACCGAGGAACTGGCCAAGCAAGAAAAGGATCTTGTCGAACGGCCGAACCGCACATGGACCTTAAGTCTGCAGAACGCACGCGACGCGCTGGAGCGATTGCGCGATCCCGCTTCGCGCTAGTCCATCACTCCTCGATATCCACGAAATTTTCGATAAGAATGCAAAAACCGTCAACTAAATGATCCTTGTCTCGCGCCTGCTCCATGAGCATCCCTTGAAATCGGTCTTTCTTTGCTTACTTTCTTTCGTCCCAGAAAGAAAGTAAGTGCAACATGCATGCAGATATATAGGAGCCTCGTGCGCCATCGGGTAGACTAGACCCGCGGGAAACGTGGGGGGTCGGCGATGCGACTGGGGTTCCGGGGGGCCTTGCTCGCGCTGTTGCTCGGCGTGCTCGCGCTTACCTCCGTGCTCGTCGGCGGCTCGGCGAACTATAACGCCCGATTCGCCGTCGAAGATCTCGGCCGCCAGCTCATGGAGCAGGCGGCCGGCCGCATCCAGCAATACATCAACGCCGTGCTCGATGTCGCCGTCTCGCAAGGCGCCATCAACGCGTTCATGATCGAGTCGCACGCGCTGCGCCCCGACGATCACGTCTACATGACGCAATACTTCCTCGGTGCCATGCGCGCCAACCCGAGCCTCACCTATCTGTCCTGGGCTAGCAACAACGGCGCCTACTGGCACGTCTTTCGCGACAAGAACGGCGAACTCCTCGTCCAGTGGATCCTGCCGAACGCCACCGGAGGTTTCGATCTCACGGACTACCGCCCGCACGCGGACGGTACATTCGAGCAGATTTTCAGCGACCCGAACACCAAACGCGCAAATGGATTCACGCGTCCGTACTACGTCGCCGCGCGCGACGCGAAGAAAGCGACTTGGCCCGAGACCTACATCTTTCTCGGCATGCAAGGCAGCTTCGATATCCCCGGCCTCACGCGCGCGAACCCCGTGTACGCCAACGACGGCACGCTGCTCGGTGTGCTCACGGCTGATTTCGATCTCTTCGCGCTCAGCCGCTATCTTGAGCAAATCCCGATCGGCGAGGCCGGTTTCGCGTTCCTGATGGAGATGCGCGCCGACGGAACGCAGCGTCTCATCGCGCATCCCGATGCACCCGAGAAGCTCGACTTCACGATTCCGAGCGCGGACGGTAAAGGCCGCGAATCGCCGCGCGCCGACGAGGTTTCCGACGCCCGCGTGCGCGCACTCGTTGCGCAGATGTCCGCTCGCGCGGACATTCCCAGCCAAATCGTGCCGACGCGTTTCGAAGCCGACGGCACGCTTTACATCGGCGGATTCCAGCGGCTGGACGGTGTCGATCGGCCGCACTGGGTGCTCGCGCTCGTCGTGCCAGAAGCCGAAGTCCTCGGTCGTGTGAACGCAATGACGCGCGCGATGATCGGCGTTGCATTCGCCGGTGTGCTCGTCGTCGTATTGCTGTCCCTCTGGGTTGCCACGCGCCTCTCGCGCCCGCTGCACGCGATCGCCGATGAGACCCGATCCATCGCCAAGTTCGAGCTTGCCCCGCGGCCGCTTACACGCTCACCCATCGCCGAAATTAACCGTCTCGGCCGCGCGATGGAAGACATGAAGGCGAGCCTGCGCAGTTTCCAGAAATATGTGCCGTCCGAGTTGGTCCGCACGATCCTCGCTTCAGGAAAAGAGGCGCAGCTTGGCGGCGAACGCCGGCGTATCACGCTTTACTTCTCCGATGTTGCAGGTTTCACCGGTATCGCGGAGTCACTCGACCCGGACGTGCTGGTCGACCTGTTAGCGGAATATCTCGATGTAATGACCCGCGAGATGCTCGCGCAAGGCGCCACGGTCGACAAGTACATCGGTGACGCCATCATGGCTTTCTGGGGCGCGCCGCACAGCATGGAAGACCAGGCGCTGCGTGCCTGCCGCACCGCGCTGATGAACCGCGACGCGCTCGAGGTTCTTGGCAAGAAATGGATTGTGCAGGGCAAGCCTGTCCTCCGCGCGCGGATAGGCTTACACACCGGCGAAGCGCTCGTGGGCAACTTCGGCAGCCCTGATCGCCTTGTGTACACGGCGATTGGCGACAACGTGAACCTCGCCAGCCGTCTCGAAGGCCTCAACAAGGCCTACGGCACGACGATCCTGATGAGCGAGGACACATACAACGAAGTGAAGCAACACATCGTTGCGCGACAGATTGATCGGGTCGCCGTCAAAGGCCGCTCGCGCGGCACGCGGGTCTATGAACTGATCGGAATGCGCGGCCAGGTGACGGACGCGATCCGCGACCGAATCGAGCGTTACGAGGCCGCGCTGGAGTTGTATTTTTCGCGCCGCTTCGAGGTGGCTGCCGCTGCCTTCGAGGCCCTCGCCGCATTGGGTGATGTGCCGGCCCGAGTCCTCGCCGCGCGCTCGCGGGCGTACATCCAGAATCCCCCTCCGGACGACTGGGACGGCGTCTACCTTATGGAGAGCAAGTGACACTTACGAGCGCGAGTGCAACAAGCGCGCCGTGTATAGAGGAAGTCGGCGTGGAGATCAGGAAGTGCCGCCCATGTACACGGAAAATTCGAAACCATCCGACAACGAGAGCGTCGTCGATTCGAATCCGTTCTGGCCGTTTTGCATGTATTCGACGTAGGGCCTGAGCGCTTTTTTGAAGGTGAAGATGTTGTCGGCGACGACGATCGCGCCTTTTCGCAGATGTGGTCGCACCAGTTCCAGCACAGGCGGGTATAGATCCTTCCAGCCGTCTAACAGCAGCAGATCGATGCCATCCGGCAGCGTTTTCAACGTTTCCAGCGCGTCGCCGAGGCGAATATCGACATAGTTCGCCAGGCCTGCTGCCGCGAGATTGGCCGTCGCGGTCTTGTGCTTTGTAGGTTCGATCTCTGTGCCGATGACTGTGCCGCCGCCGTTGTCGCGGACGGCTGCGGCGAGATAGATGGTCGAAATGCCGAAGGAGGTGCCGAATTCGACGATGTTTTTTGCGTTGATCGAGCGCGCGAGCAGATACATGAACTCGCCCTGATCGCGATCGACGGGAATGTACACGTCCTTCATGCTCTCCGGCGTGACGGCTTCGGAGAAACTTTTGCCCATAGACATTTTGACGAGCGCTACCGGAATGCGCCAGTAGAGTTTGAGCCAATCGCCTTTCGCGGCGGTATGCAATCGATCCAGCGTTGCGGAGATCGTTGGGTCTTTCAATGAGTTAGCCATGGCAACAAAACTCCCTCGTACAGAAAGCGCATGGTTACTTGGGTAGGGCGTAGGCCAGTAAGGCCGCCGGCGCGTCCTGTCCGCCGGCCGCGACGACGATATATTGCCGGCCCTGGTGCATGTACGTCATCGGCACGGCGTAGGGTTGCAGCGGCAGTTTTTCTTCCCAGACGACCTCGCCGGTGTCCTTGTCGAAGGCACGCAGCCGCGCCTCGTCTTTTAAGTAGATGCCGGTCGCGTTATCTACCGCCGCGTGGGAGAAGAATACGAGCGATTTGGTCACCACTGGCCCGCTACCGGAAAGAAAAGTGTTGCTACCCCAGCCCAGCGGTGGCAGATTCAGATCTTTCAGCAACGGATGGTTCCGCGGCCCGTCGCCATGCGCGACCTGCCAGAGGATCTCGCCTTTGTTCAGATCGATCGCGGTGATGCGCCCGTACGGCGGCTTGGTCAGCGGCAATCCGTTCGGCCCTTCGAGCAGCCACGGCCCGCCGCGTTTGTAGGCAAACTTTGAAAGGTTTGGATCCGGCTTCACAAGACCCGCGAAACTCGGCTGCGTTGCTGATTGCACAAAGAGCCGGCCTGTCTCCGGGTCGACACCGGCGCTGCCCCAGTTCGCGCCGCCGGCCGCGCCGGGAATCTGGATCGTCGCACCCGCGGCGTCGGCTTCTTTTGCGAGTGCCGGCGGCGTGAACAGCGGACCCATTTGGTATTTCTGCACGAACTCTAGCGCGGCCTTTCGCAACTCCGGTGTGAAGTCGATCAGATCGTCTTCGGTGATGCCTTGCCGCTCGAACGCGGGCGGCTTCGTCGGGAAGGGTTGCGTCTTCGAGGTTTTCTCGCCGGGCACGTCCGTTTGCGGTACGGGCCGCTCCTCGATCGGCCACACGGGCTTTCCGGTGACACGATCAAGCACGTACGTGAAACCTTGCTTGCTCACCTGCGCGAGCGCCTTGATCCTTTTGCCGTCCACGGTGATGTCGAGCAGGATCGGCGCCGCGGGGAAATCGTAGTCCCACAGACCATGATGCACACCCTGAAAACTCCACACGCGTTCGCCCGTTGCCGCGTTCAGGCAGAGGATGGATTCGGCGTAGAGGTTATTTCCCGGGCGATGTCCGCCGAAGAAGTCGTTCGCCGGTGTGCCGGTCGGGCAATAGACGTAGCCGAGTTCGGGATCGGCACTGATCATGCTCCAGGTATTTGCCGCTCCGGCCGATTTCCACGAATCTTTTTCCCAAGTCTCGTTTCCCGGTTCGCCCTCGCGCGGAATGGTGTAGAAAATCCACTTCTGCGTGCCGGTTCGTGCATCGAAGCCGCGGATGTGTCCCGGAGCAACGTCTGGATTGCTCGCTTCGTCCGGCAGCAAACAGCCGAGTACGACGGTGTCCCCTACGATTGCCGGAGGCGCACTGTAGCGCAGCTGACTTGTGTTAATGGGAATGTCGAAGCCCTTGCCGAGATCGACAAAACCCTGATCGCCGAAATGGGAGTCTGGTTTCCCCGTGTCTGCATCGATGGAATAGAGCCGGCGATTGGTGGTGGCGATGAAGAGGCGTTTTTCCGGGCCGCTGGACCAATAGGCGAGCCCGCGGTGTTGCGAAGGACCCTTGCGGCCGGCGCCTTCGTAGGCTTGAGTATCAAGAGTCCATAGCGTCTCGCCCGTACCCGGATCTACGGCGCAGACCTGATTCATCGGCGTGGTCACGTAGAGCACGCCGCTGATCATCAGGGGCGTATTCTTGAAGTATCCGATGCGCATTCCCTTCGCCTGATTCAGAATCGCGTCGTCCACACAGTCCCAGCGCCAGGCGAGCGCGAGCCGCTTCACATTTTTTTTGTTGATCTGATCGAGCGGGGAATAGCGCGTGCTGCCGGGATCGGCCGAGAAGTATGGCCACTCGCCGCTCGGAGCTCCGTATTGCGCGGAGGCTGTAACCGAGACTGCGAAGGATGCGACGCAAATGGCAAAGAAAGCCGAACGAATCATGAAGGACCGAACTCCCGGACAAAAATAATTCCGCGCATTATGCCACACAGCGGAAGCCTGCACGATCAAGAAAACAGCAGCGCCCGGCAGGAGGTGTGGAGAAATGCGTGGCGGATAAAGTCCCCGATGTCCACGGGTGATGCGAAGGTATCTCCGCTGACGGCGAAGTATGGAGGAACGTCGAAGAAAGGATGGAGTTGTCCTTCGAGTGCGACTGCGTTCGCCGGACGCATTCCTGCGCGATCGCCAGAGCGATCAGAACCATGCGCAGCGCTGGTGCCTACGAGCGCGAATTGCTGGCCGGTACCGGTTGTCCAGCGTGCACACGATTGCTGCAGGCGTTCGAGCGTGATTTCAGCCGTGGCGAGTTCCTCGCCTGGCGCGATCCACGGCACACCGGCCCGCGCGAGCGCCCCGCGGCTCAATCCAGAGACGGCGACGTGATAGCGCATGGCGCCGGTGTCGGCAAAGGGCGCGCCGCCGTAGTTGCGTTGCAAGAGGGCAAGCGGCCCGCTCCGCTGCTTCAGGACACGCTCGATAAAATCGCGCTTGGCGCGGTGCGCGGCGGCGACGACATCGACGGCGGCATCGAGGCGTGCAAGGAAAGGTTCGAGGCCTGTGGCAATCTTCGCTGCGCGGACGGTGGAGAGAGATACGGTCTGCGCGACGATTTGCGTTGGGCGGCGTGCGCCCGGATCGTCGAACATGAGAGATGTAGCTGGCGCATAGCGTAACGCGAGGGGAATCGTTCCCGCGGCGATGCGTCCGATGTGATCGAGGTACCGATCGGTCTCTGGAGCACCGAAAAAGTAGGGCGAAAGGTGTAACGAAATCCGCAGTGGTGGTCGAGGCCAACCGGCTTCCGACATGTCCGCAAGCGAGGCAAGTGCTGCGCCGAGGAAGCGTCGCGCGTCCGTGTAACTCTCGGCAAGCGGTACACGAGTTTCGCCAGGACCGATCAGCTCCGCGGGGAAATCGTCTGGAGCGTCCCAGGCCAGCTGCAATTCGGTTGTAGCGCCGCGGATGCCGGAGGCTTGCGCGCGTGCAAACAGTTCGACGAAAAAGCCGCGTGCCATTGCAAGGACTTCGTCGTCGGTTCGTCCAGCGAGATACGGCGCGAATCCGAAATTAATCGCCGACCACGAGATCTCGCCACCGAAGAATCGGACGAAGGTGCCGCATTGTGCGGAAATCTGCGCGGCAAGTGATTCCGGGGTGAGTGCGGCCGTATGCGATCCGCCAGAGATGAGCGGGCCGTATGCTTTGAGGCCTTCGAGATCCAGTGCGATGCTGTCTAGACGCAGGAAGTTACCGACCCCGCGCACCTGAATGTCGCCGCGCACATGCGCCTGGCCGACCGCCGCAGGCATGAGCTGCCCGAGAACATAGGCCGCGGACACCCGTCCAGCGAGTGCAAGCGCGGCGGCTTCCGGATCCGCGGGCGAGATGATGGGCGCGTCTTCAGCTCCCGCGAAGACATCGTGCAGAGCCGAGACCGGCATGGAGAGACGGGCCAGCTTTAGCGCTGCATCCGGCAATTCGCGCGTATGCAACTCCGAGCGTACCCATTCGCGCAACAGCCCGGCGGTGAGTCGTTGCACCCCCGCGGCCGCAATTTGCCGAAGAATCGTTGTGACGACGCTCTCTGCAATTTCGCGATCGAGACCTGCATCGGAGGCCGCGGCGGCGAGCAGACGTTCGGCGCGATCGGCCGGCAGTGGTTCGTCGAACATGCCGGTGCTCGCACCAGCCGCGTGCGATGGCGCGAAGGCCCCTGCATACATCCGTGCAGTGAGTGTGTAGCCCATGTCGATGAGCAGACGTTCGACCGTTTCGCGGAGTGTCGCGACCGTCACGGGTTGAACGTTCGAGTGCAGGAGATAGAGGTGTACCGCTTGCGACAGGCTCGCTACCGTATCGGCGTCGAGCGCTTCGCCCGGCCACCCCGCACGCAGGATCGAGTTCGACAGGACTCCCGGATCGAAGGCGGACTCACGGCCATCCCGGCGGACGACGCGCAGACCTTCGATCGGCCTCACCCCGGGCGTGGTCCACAATTCGAGCTGGTTCGCCGCGGTAAGCGCGCGGCTTTCGTGCAGCGACATGCAAACTCCGACGCGGCGCCCCCGCCGCGAGACGAATTCGAAAACAGACAAGGCGAGAGTCTAACAGAAGAAAGGAAAAAGCACGAGAAAATTCAGCGCTCAGGTGAGCATCGTCTTGAGTTCTTCCATGAACTCGTTGAGATCTTTGAATTGACGATAGACGGATGCGAAGCGCACGTAGGCCACTTCATCCAGGCCCTTGAGCTTACTCATCACCGCCTCACCAATTTGGTTCGTCGAGACTTCACGATCCGTCGTGCTGAACAGCGTGCGTTCCACTTCGTCGATGAGGTGCTCGATCTGATCGAGCGTGACGGGGCGCTTCTCGCAGGCTTTTAGAATGCCCGCGCGGACCTTCCACCGGTCAAACTGTTCGCGTCGCCCGTCCTTTTTGACCACCATCTGCGCTACTTCTTCGATGCGCTCATACGTGGTATAGCGTTTGCCGCACTTGAGACACTCGCGGCGGCGCCGGATCGCGTCGCCCTCTTTTGAGGCGCGTGAATCGACGACCTTGGCGTCGGCATGATTGCAGTAGGGACAACGCATTGCGTACCTGACTCCGATCGACCACAAGCAGGGAATATACGCCGCGCAACATCTAGGGGGAGGAATCTAGCAGATACCATATGGGCCGTCAAGGCGGCAACTGTTGAGCAATGTTGGGATTTGTCTGCCTCCTCACGCCTCGTTACACTTGGCCGGATTCACCAATGGAGTGCACCGAGACGATGCAAACCAGATTGTTATGCGCGATTACCATCACTGGCCTTCTATTTACGGCCCATGCGGTTGCGGAAGATAGGTCTGCGTTTTCCGAGGATTTCGAGCACGGCTTGGACCGCTGGGAAATGACCGATGCGAAGGCTTGGGCGGTGGCGGAAGACCCCGCAGGGAACCACGTGCTCGCGCTGGAGCGGGCGAGTGAGTATGCGCCGCCATTCCGTTCGCCGGTGAACATCGCGCTGGCGAAGGGCGCCGAATTCGGCAGCTTCGAGATGACGGTTCGCATGAAGCAGACCGGGCGCGAGTATGGGCACCGCGATCTGTGCTTGTTCTTCGGTTATCGCGATCCCTCCCATTTTTACTATCTGCATCTGGCCACCAAGGCAGACGATCACGCGAATTCGATTTTTATCCTGAATGAAGCCGCGCGGTTGTCGATTGCGGAAACGCGGACGACCGGGACCGTGTGGGACGATCAATTTCATACCGTGAAGATCCGGCGCGACGCGGACTCAGGAAAAATAGAAGTCTTCTTCGATGACATGACAAAGCCCGCGATGACGGCGACGGACAAGACCTTTGCGGTCGGCCGAATCGGCGTTGGATCGTTTGACGACGTGGGGCACTTCGACGACGTACACGTGACGGAATTGACCAAGAAGTAGGCGGGGAAGGAGTTCGGCGGTGATACTTTCGGACGGGACCATCAAGGAATTGCTGAAGAAGGGCGATCTAGGGATTGAGCCTTTCGACTGGAGCCAGATCGAGCCGGCCTCGGTCGATCTGCGCCTGGGCAACACGTTCCTGGTGCCGAAAATCTCGCGAGGCATCTGCTCGATGTCCGAAGCGCCGGATTACGACGAGACCAAGGCCGACGAATTCATTATCCCGACGCGAGGGTTCGTGTTAGCAACGACGATGGAGTTCATCCGCCTGCCGAACTATCTGACCGCATTCGTCGAAGGCCGCAGCTCTGTCGGCCGGCTAGGCTTGTTCATTCAGAACGCCGGTTGGGTCGACCCTGGTTTCGAGGGTGCGATTACGCTCGAACTATACAACGCCAACAGCGCGCCAATGCGTATCGAGGCCGGCCGGCGCATTTGCCAATTGGTAATCGCGAAAGCAGACAAGATAGTCGAGCGCCCATACCGAGGGAAATATCAAGGCCAGCGCGTGACGACCGGCTCGCGAATTCATCTCGACGCCGAAGTACGCGACGCCGGCAACGACTGAGCCGGTCACTCCGGTATTAGCAGCGTCGCTTTTTCATCCGCCCGGCGAATCGTCAAGGTGTCGTCGGCATCGACGTCGAGAATTTCCGGCGCACTGTCATGCGCGATCACGGCGGGCCCACGCGTAATCTGTACGCGCACGACCGTATTTTCCGGCACGATGACGTGGGTAGTGTGCTCGTTCGTATATTTGAATGCCACGCCGATACCCTGCCAAAAGACGCCCCGCGTAATCTGGTTGAAATAGGCCGTGCTGCCGAAGGGCGAGCACACCACGAAACCGTCACCGATGATCTCGTGATCGGGGGCAGAGCCGTAGGCTTGGCCGTCGAACCACACGCGATAACGCAGCGATGAAGTGACGCGCCCCATGTGCCCGCTGACTTCGTTGAGTGCGACGATGCGATGTGGCATCTGCGTTTTTGCGAATTCCAGTTCGCAGGCCAGCTTGATGTGTCCATGCGGGACAAGCCGACCCTGCGCGAGCTGCGCGATGACCTCTTCCGGCGGATTCGGAATACACCGCACCCCGCGACGGCTATTGCGCAGCGGGACCTTGGGCACGCCCGGCCAGAGGCGTTCTGCGGCCAGCAGAGTTCCATCGCCACCGAAGCACACAACCGTGTCTGGATCCTTCGTGACCACGCGCAGACCCGCTTGTTTTTCGATCAGCGGACGGAGTGTTTCAGAGTCGTGACCGTATAAGACGATGTTCATTGCGCGCGGACGCCCCACTTGCGGGATGGATGAGAGAATCGCACTCAGGTCGTCCGCGATGCAACCCGCTGCGACAGCGAGAAGGTTCCGGCGACGATGATCATCAGGAAAACGGCATACGCGAAGGCCGAGCCCACGCCCGAGCCGCGCCACTCCATGTTGATTCGGATCGCGATGGGCAGGTTGGACGGAGTGTAGAGCAGGATCGTCGCGACAAATTCGCCGAGGGACGAAGCGAAGACCAGCGCCGTTGCCGCTGCGAGCGAGGGCGTCATCAGTGGCACGATTACGCGGCGAAAACAAAAGTAGGGCGTTGCCCCGAGCGTGCGCGCGGCTTCAATGAGAGAGGCGTCGAAGGCGGTCACCGCGGCGGCGGCCGTGCGCGTCCACATCGGAATAAACCGGACAAAGTAGGCAATCGGCAGGAGCCAGATCGTGTTGTAGAGCGGAAGCCAGCGGTCGTTGAAAGCCGTGATGAGGTTCATCGCCATGACCGTGCCCGGCAGCGCCCAAGGCGCCATCACGAGAAGATTAATCCACCGGCTGCCGGGCCGCGCGCGGCCGATGAGATAGGCCGCCGGCAGGCCAACGGCAAAACACGCGGCGGCCGCGGCCAGGCTCATCCAGGCGCTGTTGCGCACCGGCCGGAATGCGGAGGGATCCTTGAAGATCGTCGTGTAGTTGTTCAGCGTGAACGAGGTTGGCATGAGTTCGGCGCCCCACGCGCGATGGTCTGCGAAACTGAGGAAGACGATATTGGCATGCGGCGCGAGTAACAGCGCCACGCAGGCCCACGCGAGCGCGCCCGCGAGCCATCGGCCGCCGCGCGATCGGATAGGGCGCGGTGCGCCTTTCGCGCCGCCTCCGCCTGAACGGATACGCGAGCGGAAGATCAGAACTCCGAGCAGCGAAACAACGCCGAGCACGACGGAGAGCGTCAGCGCTTCGGCTTCATGGAACTGGCCGCGTTCATTGAAAATCTGCACACTGAGGTAGGGGAAATCGTTTCCGAAGAAGAGGGGAGCGCTGAACGACGCACCGGAGTTCATGAAGGTAAGCAGGGATGCGCCCGCGAGCGCAGGCATCAGCGCGGGCACCATGACCCGGCGAAATGCGTGCGCGCGGGACGCACCGAGAGTACGCGCGGCTTCCATGCGCGAAGCGTCCAGGACCGCGAGCGCGGCCGAGACCATAGTGAAGAAGTACACGGAGTAGGAGTATGCGTGGATGATCAAAATGGCGGCGGGCCCGCTGAATCCGAAACGATCGCTGCCGGTGAGCCGTTGCAACACGCGCGGGACGAGTCCGATGTCCGGGCCGATCAGGTAGTAGAAGCTGAGCGTGCCCACGAGCGGCGGCAACGCGAAGGGGAGATAGGCGAGGACGATCAGGGCGGCGCGTCCAGGGAAACGATAGTACGACACGGCCAAGGCGAGTGCCGTGCCGAGCAGGCCCGCGGCGGCGACCGATGCAAGACCCATCGCGATCGTGTTGATGATGGCGGTTCGGCCTACGCCTTCGGTGATGGTTTCCCACCGCCATTGGCTCGCCGCGGAGATGACAAGGCGCGCCGTGGGGTACGCGATCGTGGCGCCCAGCGCTAGCGAGCAGAAGATGAGCGCCGAGCGATCGGAGAGGAATCGCCACCGGGGAGAGGTTGCGTGCACGGAACGCGCGCCGAGGCCGGCGGCCTCAGTCTCCGTCTTGGCCGTCTTGCGCGAGATCGTGCTCGACGTATTCGCGGATCGCCCGGTGGTCGTCCTCGCTGAGTTTCGAGAAGATGATGGCGACTTTGAACTCGTCGTGTTTCGGGTGGACGGCTTCGCAGCGGATCACGATGCCTTCGGTCTTGATCGAGCGTGCGGATGGCGCCGGGAGATCGAGCAGGATGCTCATCTTCGTCATCTCGATCACCGGGCGTTGCGTGCGGCAAAGCACCCCGCTCACGCTGATGTTTTCCACCTGGCTGATGAGTCCTCCGCCCGTCCGGCTCGACGCGAATCCGCCGCGGCTGCGTGGGTGTTTGCGGCGCTCGGAATCACGTCGTGTCATGTGCGGCCTCCATCCGGAGAAATGCCGGGTCAATCATCGTTTGAAACTATAACCGAATCCGATACCAACATTGTTTACGCCGCTGTTGTTGGCGGCGAACCCTGCATTCGAGATGTGATTGGTTTTCACAGCGACATGCCAACCCTTTTTGAACAAATATCCGAAACCGGCCTCCTCCATGAAATTGAAGATCCCGGTATTGCCCTCGAATTTGTCGGATTGCGCGATGCCGTGCAACCCAATCTCGCCAAACCAGCCGCGCTGTTCCTTGCCGTTGGAGTAGCCGCGAAACACGACACCGATGCCGCCGGCCCAGATGTTGTTGTCGCCGTCGCCATTCTCGTTGTAGTACATGAGGGGAATAATACGCGGTGCGATCGTCAGATGTTCAACGATCGGAATCTCGTAGTCCACGTTGCTTCGGATCGCGTAGTCCCCGGAGCGGGAGCGGCGGCCAGAATGAAAGCCGGTCATCGTCGTCAGTTCCACGCGCACGCGTGCGTATTCAAGACGGGAACCTTTTTGAAACAATTCCGGTGTATCATTTTTTTCTTGTGTATCTGCGGGCTTCGTCGCGGCCTCTGTTTCGGGAGATGCGGTGTCCTTGTCCTGGGCAACCACTGACGTACTGAACACCAAAAGCCATAGCGCCACGCCGGCGCTTGCACGAAGTCTGAATGTCACTACGTCGTCCTCCATGCATGCTCGTCGGCCCTTGCCGGGTTCGTTGTTGCGCCAGCATGGTAAGCCGTGGATGGTGCGGTTTCAATGTTCTTGAAGCGGAGCGGTGCCTTGCGCGTGACGATTTGTTATCCTTTTCGGCGCGCGGGCTGCCGCATGTGTGCCCGCCGGAGGAACCCTCGATGCTGTCTCGTCTGATCCCCGTCGTCACACTGGTTGCTGTTCTTGCGTATTCCGCAGGTGCGAGCGCGGGCCACAAACGTATCAACAAGCCCAATCCCGCCGACCCGATGGCCGTGCACATCTACGAACTGGACAATGGACTGAGGGTCTATCTCACGCAAAACAAGGAAACGCTCCGGTTCTATGCGGAGATTGCGGTACGAGCGGGAAGTAAGACGGACCCGGCCGATGCAACGGGGCTTGCGCACTACCTCGAGCATTTGCTGTTCAAAGGCAATCAGACCCTGGGCACGCTCGACTACGCCAAAGAGAAGCCGTACATCGATCAGATCACGGCGTTGTACGAGAAGCATTTCAAAGAGACGGACGAGGCCAAGCGCAAGGAGATTTACGCGGAGATCAATCGCGTTTCGCAGGAGGCTGCGCAGTTCGCCATTCCGAACGAGATCGACAAGATCTACAAGGCGCTCGGCGGCGACGCGCTGAACGCGCACACGTGGCACGAGGAGACGGTGTACCAGGTGGCGTTGCCGATGAACCGCCTGCGGCAGTGGGCGGCCATCGAGTCGGACCGGTTCCAGAATCCAGTCTTTCGCCTGTTCCACACCGAACTCGAGACGGTGTACGAGGAAAAGAACCGGACGCTGGACAACAAGGATCGCGTGATCAACGAGGCGGTCGATTCGGCGCTGTTCAAGAAGCATCCCTACGGTCAGCAGACGACCATCGGTACCGTCGAACATTTGAAGAACCCGAACCTGAACTACATCCGCGACTACTTCAACACGTGGTACGTGCCGAATAACATGGCGATCTGCATTAGCGGCAACATCGATATCGATGAGACGATCAAGGTCATCGACGAGAATTTCTCGAAGTGGAAACGCAAGGATCTGCCGGCGCCGAAGGCCTTTGTCGAGGAGCCGTTGAAGGACGCCGAGCGCGTCACTGTGAAGTACAAGGCCGAGGAGCAGGTGTTGATCGCCTTCCGGCTGCCGGGCGTGAACGACCCCGATTCTGAAGCGCTCAAGCTGATCGACATGATCCTCGATAACTCCGTCGCCGGGCTCATTAACCTGAACCTGAACCAGGCGCAGCGCGTGCGCGAGGCTGGCTCGTATCCGTATCAAATGAACGACTACGGCGTCGAGCATCTGTGGGGCGTGCCCAAGGATGGCCAGAGCCTAGACGAAGTCGAGCAGCTTCTGCTCGAACAGGTTGAAAAGATCAAGAAGGGCGAGTTCGACGACTGGATTCTTCCGGCAATCGTCACAGACTTCAAGAAGAACCAGCGCGGTGCGCTGGAGTCCGACATGGCGCGCGTGAACCAGATGACGAATGCGTTCCTGAATTTCGCGGACTGGGACCACCGCGTGCTCGAAATCGCGCGCATTGAGAAGCTGACCAAAGAAGACGTCGTGCGCGTCGCAAACAAGTATTTCGGCGGCGGTTACGTCGCGGGCCGGCGTCTCGACGAGCAGCAGGAAATCCCTTCGGTCGTGAAGCCGCAGATCGATCCCGTGGACATTGACCCGACACGGCAGTCTGCATTTGCGAAGGAAATCCTGGCGATGAAGGCCGAGCCCATTGAGCCGGTTTTCGTCGATCCGGGTAAGGACTATAAAGTCGTCGACTACAAACCGGGGGTGAAGCTGTACTACTCGCCGAACCCGCTGAATGATTTGTTCTCGTTGTCGATCCTGGTCGAATTTGGGACCTTTGAAGACAACAAGATCGGCGTTTCGACGCTCCTGCTGGACAAGGCGGGTACCAAGCGCTTCTCCGCCGAAGACCTGAAGAAGGAGTGGTACAAGCTCGGCATGGACGCGAGCGTGAATGCGAGCGACAACGAGACCTATATCTCGATCACGGGGCTCGACGAGAACTTCGAGAAGTCGCTAGCACTGCTGATGGAATGGATTCGCGAGCCCCAGGCGGACGGAGCCACACTCGAAGAACTCAAGCAAATCATCCTGGTCAGCCGGGAAGACGAGAAGAAGGATCCCGGCAGCCTGGGCCGTGCGCTTAGCGCTTATAACCGTTACGGCGCGGAGTCGTCTTTCTTGCGTCGCTTACCGGGCGCGGACTTGCAGAAGTTGACGACGGAGGAACTATTTGCCGTCATCCGCGGGTTGCTGGATTACAAGCATGTCATCACCTACACCGGTTCGCTGCCGCTGAGCGAGGTCGAGAAGACCCTGGCCAAGCTGCATCCCTTGCCGGACACGCTGAAGGATCCGCCGCCGTATCGCTTCCTGAAATCGCGTGAGGCCGGCTCGAATGAAATCTTCTTCTTCAACAAGGAGGCCGCACAGGCGCAGGTGCGCATCGAGTATCCGAGCGGCGTGTATAACGAAGACGTGTTGACGCCGGCTGAGTTGTACAACAGCTACTTCGCGGACGGTATGTCGAGCATCGTGTTCCAGGAGCTGCGCGAGGCGCGTGCGCTCGCGTATTCCGCCGGCGCGCTCTATCACGTCGGCACGCGCATCAACGACGAGAACCTGATGATTGGAGCGATTGGCTGCCAGGCGGACAAAACGCCCGAGGCGGTCGCCGCCTTCCTCGATATTATCGACAACCTGCCGAAGTCGCCCGATCGTATGACGGAAGCGTTGACGGCGCTGGACAATCAGTATCGCACCTCGAAGATCGGGTTCCGCCAGGTCATCGGCGCAGTGCGCGGCTGGGAGAAACTGGGCCTCGGTCCCGACCCGCGCAAGAAGCAGTTCGAAGCGCTCAAGTCCGCCGGCTTGGACACGGTGCTGGAGTTCCACAAACAGCGCGTGGAAGATCGCGCCAAACTCATCTCGGTCGTCGGCGACAAGAACCGGATCGACATGGAAGCGCTGAAGGAATACGGCGCCGTAACGGAAGTGGGTCTCAGCGATTTGTTCGTCGACTAGGCCCGCTGGCGCTCGGCGGTATACGTCTTTGTAATCGCGGCGAGGATGGCGGCCGGCGTGGATACGGCCGGGCGCACGCGGCGCTCGGAGGCGCGCTCGACGTCCTCTATGGCGATGAGGTCGAGCGGGTTCTCCATGGCGACGATGAGTTCGCCGTCCTCTTCGCGCACAGGGATGCACAGGTGCTTCTCGGCCAGGCGCGCGCTGATGCGGTGCGCCGCGTTCTTGTCCACGCTGCCCTTCCCGAGCGTGAGGTACTCAAGGCCGCGCTGGTGTGCGATTGCCTGCGCCACCTGCGCCTCGCCGGCATGGCCCATCGCAACGAGTACGGAGCCCAGATGTTTCCACGGACGCTCCTGTTTCTGTGTCGAGAGGGCCTCGTCAAGCTGCGGTTCGGTGATGATGCCCGCGTTCACGAAGATTTCACCCAACATGCGCTTGGCTTTGTCCGTCGGGATATGCAGAACGGCGTTGTTGTGGGCTTCTTCTTCGGATTCCTCGCCCGCGTAGGGATCGGGTTCAACGGAGGCAGGCTGCTGCGCCACCGGAGTGCGCGCCTGATGCTCGATACCGGAATCCATCGGCCGTTTGCGCAGTGTGAGCAATTCTTCACGGGCGGCTTCGCGATCGCGTAAGGCCTCGGCCAATTGCGCGGCAAGCTGGGACTTCGTTCCCTTGGACCGCTCGTCGGTCAATTCTTCTTCGGTGTGCTTCAGGCGATCGCCGAGCGTGCGCGTCTCGCTTTCCATGCGGGTAATCTGGGCCTGCAAATCCGACGCGCGAGCCGCCTGCGGGCGCAGTGCGTTCAGCTCGGTTTCTGCCGCGGCAAGCGCTGCACGCAGCGAGCGCTCTGATTCCGCCGTATCGCGGGCGCGCCTGCGTAGGTCTTCGAGGTCGATCTTCAGGGCATGGGCCTTCTTGTCCAGATCCTCTGCATGGCGCATCCATTTCTGGGCGTCGTCGGCCTGCGAGGAGAGCTCCTCGTCGAGTTCGTGATTGTCTTTCTCCAGGCGCTCAACATTCTGTTTTGCGAGTTCGAGATCTGTGGACAGGGTAGCGCACTGAAGATGCGCGGATGCCAGTTCCTCTTCCACTGCCGCAAGGCGATCGGCCGTCTGCTGAATGTCCTGACTCTTGAGCGCATCGAGTTCCGAGCGAAGCTGCGACTCGGATTGCCGGGCGGCCTCAAGCGCTTCCTGGATCTGCGCGGATTTTTCGTGCTCGGCGTGTGCGGCCTGCTTGTACTCACCGACCGTCGCTTCGAGTTCCGCCACACGCCGCCGCGCGGCCTGGCCGGCCTGCAGGGCGTCGGAAGCGTCCTTGTATACCTGCTCAATCTTGCGAAGTTTCCGCTGTGCCTTGTCCGCTTCGGCGATGGCCTGTGCTTGGGCTGCGAGCTGCTGCTGCAGTTGGGCGCACTGGGCCTCGCTTTCCCCGAGGCGTTGTTCGAGCGACTGGCGCGTGAGGGCTTCGCGTTCGAGTTCGGCGATTTTTTCGCGGGCCGCTTCTAGATCTTCCGTGGGTCCGGCGGTTTTGGATACTGCTTCTCGGACCGCTTCCAGATGACTAACAGCGCGGCCGGTCAGATCGGCGGAGGTCTTCGTGAGGCTATGCTCGCGCTGTTCAAGTTCTGCGAGGGCCTGATGGAGTTCGCGGATGGTATCCCGAATGGCGGCATGGCCCTCGTTGACGGCAGTCTGCTGCTGCTCGAGTGCTGCTTCCAATTCGGCGATGAGCTGTGTCTCTACGCTCGCGCCCATGATGGCCCCCCCGGCCTAATTCCTGTTGGAGAAAGAACTTATGGCACAGATGCCCCCGGCCCCGATAGGGCTGGCCTGCCAATACTTCCCCCGATGATCCCGATGGATCGTCGTAAGCATTATACGAGCAGTCTTGAAAAACCGTCAACAATTTAGCGAATTTCGTTGCTCGGCGAAAAATTCGACATAACTCTTTTCGATATAATGAGTTACAGGATCAGACCTCCTTGTCGCGCTGGACAACTTCGCCGGGCAGGGTGCCGGTTCCGGGCCAAAGCTTGCGGCCGGGGTAGATCGAGGTGTTGATGCCAGTGTGCACGCCGTCTCCCACGATGGCGCCGAGTTTTCGCCGGCCCGTGTCGACCAGTTCACCCTTAACCATGCTCTTGTGGTTGCCGCCGTCGTGCCGGAAATTCGCCGTTATCGTGCCGCAGCCGAAGTTCACTTTTTCGCCGAGGATGCTGTCGCCGGCATAGCTCAGGTGCGGCACCGCGGCGCCATCCATCAGGATCGACCCCTTGATCTCCGAGCCTTGGCCGATTTTACAGCCATTGCCGATGGCGGAGTAGGGGCGGATCCACGCGTTCGGACCGATGTTGCAGTTCTCACCAATGATCACCGGGCCGTCGATCACGACGCCCGGGCGGATGACCGTGCCATGTCCGATTGCGATTGCACCGCTCAGGTGCGCCGCGGGGCTGACCTCGCCATGAATCTCCGGCTTGAGAAAAGTGTCGAGTATGAACTGCGTCGCACCGAGCAGGTCCCAGGGATAGCCGATGGGCAGCCAGTGCCCTTTCGACTCGACCACGCGAAATGCGCGGCGGTCGGCGAGCATCTGGATCGCGCTTGTGATTTCGATCTCGCCGCGCTCGGAGGGTTTCACATTGCGGAGGCAGGCGAACACATCGGGTGAAAATTTGTACGCGCCGATGTTGGCGAGTTTCGATACTGGATTTTTTGGTTTCTCGACGATGCGAACGGCGTGGCCGCCGGAGTCTACTTCGTACACGCCGAATTGCCGCGGGTCCTCGACGGTGCGCGCGAGCCCACCTTGATCCACGGCCGCAAGCGCCGCGAGATCGTCGTGCGCATAGAGGTCGTCACCGTTCAGTGTAAGGAAGGAACCGCGCAACGCACCTTCGCATTGTTGCAAGGCATGGCCCGTGCCGCGCTGATCTTTTTGCTCGACGTACTCAATCGGCAGACCGTCGCAGGCCGTGCCGAAGCGCGCGCGAATCATGTCGGCGCGATAGCCAACCACGACGATGACGCCGTCGACTATGCCACGGAGCGCATCAAACTGGTGCGCGAGGATCGGACGGTTGGCCACGGGGAGCAGCGGCTTGGGCCGCGTGAGTGTGAGCGGATACGTGCGGGTGGACTTGCCGGCGGCGAAGATGACGGCCTTCATGAGTCGTCCTATGCGTGGGAAATGAGCTGAAAATTCGGCGTGCGTCCATAGTTTACCACCGGTACGCCGTGCTAAAGAATTGCCCAACTTTGCCGATAAAGTAAGTGTAATCGCTGAGACAAGGAAGTCGAGGCAAACACCGGCACGGAAGCCACAGTACGAGACGCGGCGGCTCGCAGTTGGGGCCGGCCATCCCACCGGAACCAGGGCGCCGAGTCTTATCACCTCCTTGAGTGCGCGATGGCGTAGACCCGCCATCGCCGCTCACTTTTTGGGGGAGACAAAGGCGTTACGCGCGAACCGGCGCGGAGCCCGTGGCTACTTGAGCAATTGCTCTTCGAGATCTTTGCTCAAGTATCGCTCTCTAGCCTGTCGTTTAGCAGCTTGGTACCCTCCATCTTCGCCAAAGCGTTCGACTAAGAGGAAGTTCCTTCCGCTACTTTTTGTAATGTCGCCGATTGCTAAGCTATCGACAAGGATCGTGAATAACCGAATCTCGCCCTGATCCAGTTGCGACTTCATCAAGCGATTCCGAAGAATCTCAAATTTGCCTCGTACCAATGATTCAGATTCGCGATTACCAGAGATCAGCATCCCGATTGCCGCCCTTCCGCGTAACACGTTGCGAAAGAAGTAAGGTTGGTCTATATGCGTGATGCGATGAAGGCGTGGTAACCAAAGAGCATTAATGTCATTTTCCCTTTCAAATCGAAATACTCTCATTAAATAGTCCTGCGCAGCCGTGCCGTCGGTAAAGCCCAGGTACATCACGGCATCCATCTTTTGAGTGCAAGTAACCCGAAATGACGAATCTTGGACGATACCGGGCTCGTCGCGTTCGATAAACTCAATGAGTTCAGTGGTCGAATTGTCTGATTCGCCGACACTGGCGATCTTGCGAATGACATCCCCCCAACTTTCAAATTTCTCGACATCTCGCAGATCTGCGTAAAGCGCCGAAAGTTGCGCGACGTCTCCGGCTTTAAGCGAAGGTTGATGGTCGCTGGCTTCAAATTCCCCAACATTAGGAATCTCGGCGGCTCGCCGGTTCTCGCCTTGGGTTTCCGGTCGGCGAACACCGTGGTTGGAGCCGAAAATCCAATAGGCCAAAAATCCCAACAAACCGACAAGAAGTAGCGACACGACTAGGAATTTGCCTGACGCCATCTTTCGGCTCCTAGTAAACATCATCATATTTGTACTGGTCTTCCACTCATCAGTCAAAACGCCGAAGATTCCCCGCGTTGCGCCGTGCGCATGAATTCTTCTACAGTAGCGCCCTTTCCGGACGACACTGCGAGGGGCGCGGTGTTTTCACGACGCGAGGGCGACATGGCGACGGTATTCAATTTCAGCGCGGGTCCGGCGATCATGCCGAAGGACGTTCTCCGGCAGGCGCAGGCGGAGTTGCTCGACTTCCAGGGTTCGGGCATGTCGGTCATGGAGATGTCGCACCGCGGCGATGAGTACATGGCCATCCAGGCCGAGGCGGAGAAGAACATCCGCACGCTGCTCGGCGTGCCGGAGAATTACCACGTACTGTTCCTGCAGGGCGGCGCGACGACGGAATTCGCGTTGGTGCCGATGAACCTGTTGCACGCGGGCCAGAGCGCGGACTACACGTTGTCGGGCGCGTGGGGCAAGAAGGCGGTGGACGAAGCGAAGGTGCTCGGCAAGGTGAACGTCATCGCCGACACGAACGCCGCGCGTCCTTGCCGTGTACCGACGCCGGCGGAACTCAAAGAGACGGCCGGTGCGGCCTATCTCCACATCACCAGTAACGAAACCATTTCCGGCGCGCAGTGGAAGGCATTTCCAAAGACAACTGCGCCGTTGGTGGCTGATATGTCTTCCGACATCGCCTCGCGCGTCATAGATGTGAAGCAGTTTGGCGTCATCTATGCCGGTGCGCAGAAGAACCTCGGGCCCAGCGGGGTCACGCTTGTCATTATCCGCAAGGACCTCGCCGAGGCTGCGCGCAAGGACATCCCGGCAATTTTCCGGTACCAGACCCACGCCGAGAACGAGTCCATGTTGAACACACCACCGTGTTTCTCGATCTACCTGCTCATGCTCGTCACGCGCTGGATCGCCAAGCAGGGCGGTGTCGCCGCGATTCAGAAAGTGAACGACGCGAAGGCCGCCAAACTCTATGCGGCAATCGACGGTTCCGGTTTCTATAAAGGCGCAGCGGACAAGGCGCACCGTTCCACCATGAACGTCACCTTTAACCTGCCCAACGAAGACCTCGAAAAGAAATTCGCCAAGCAGGCCGAAGCCGAAGGCTTGAAGCAGCTCAAGGGCCACCGTTCCGTCGGCGGACTCCGCGCGTCGATCTACAACGCCTTCCCCGCGGAAGGCGTCGATGCGCTCGTATCGTTCATGCGCGAGTTCGAGAAGAAGACCGGATAAGAGATCGCCCACAGATTCCACAGATGAAGAGATCTTATCTGTGTACGTCTGTGGAATCTGTGGGTGATCATTTTGGCTCGTTGTAGAACCCTCGCTTTAGTTTCAGGAAATGCTTCTCGTAGGCATTCCAACTCAGCCATCCAATTCCCCACGAGATGATCGCCACGATGACGACGCGCGCCGCGAGGGCGGCATCGGGCGAGCCAAGGCGATCGGCGAGGGCTTCGAGCGGGACGATCCGCGCAAAGAGTAAGTCAGACAGCCCCCAGTGGAAGAGGTAGATGGCGTAGCTGTATTTCCCGAAGGACCGCAGGACGGGATTTTCCAGGAGCAGGCGATACCCGTTTTTCGGGGCCGCTGCGAGCGCGAAGACGAGCAGGCATCCGTACAGCACACTGAAGGCGGAATACGCGTAGCGCTGGACATCGGCATCGAGCTGAAAGAAATGGCGGAGCCGCAGGCCCGTGCCGAGGAGCGCCCACAACGCAATGATGGAGAGCCACGGCGCACAGGCGCGTAACTTTTCGAGGCCGTCGCGCTCGCGCGCCATCGAAGCGATGAAGGCACCGATGGCGAGATCGTCCACGCGGCATAGGGTGAAGAAATAGGGGGCGGCGAGATTATTCTGGCCGGAGTAATAAGCGCGCAGCAGCCGCGACTTTGCCTCGATGTCCACAGGAACTTCGCCTGAGAAGTACACGCGCAATAGCCACGCGCCGACGAACATCGCGCCGCAAATCACGCGCAATTGCCCGCGCGAGGCCACGAGCACGATCAGCGGCCATGCCAGATAGAACTGCTCTTCGACCGAGAGCGACCAGAAGTGGAGCATCTCGACCCAGTCTCCGGCGAAGGGATTCGATCCACCAACTTCGCTGCGGAAACTCACGTAGAGGTTCATCGTGTAGGTCCAGAGCCATCCCTGGCGGCCGGCGACTTCGCGAAAACCTTCCGTGTCCAGTGCAGAAAAAAACGGCGCGACGATGAACGCGAGGCACAACACGAGATAGTAGAGCGGGAAAATGCGCAGGGTCCGGCGTGCGTAGAAATTTCGGAAGTAGTGCGGCGCGCCTTTGGCGTCAAGCAGGATTCCCGTGATCAGGAATCCTGATAGGACGAAAAACAAGTTGACGCCCGTCCAGCCGACGGTCGCCGTGCGCCAGTAATCGCCGAGGTAGTGCGAGGCGATGACGAGGAGTATTGCAACACCACGCAGGCCGTCGAGCGCAGGGAGATGTCCGCGCACCGCGTCCGGCGTATGTGCAGGCGCGGTCACGATCGCGTCCCCGGGTTCCTTAGCGCGCCGTCGCGATCGCGCCAGTAGGGCTGCTGTGCACGGTCTTGTAGTGCTCCTGCAGCAGGTCGCGGGCGAAGTCGCCGGTGAAATCACGCCAGACCGTGTGCGAGTGGTTCGCGTTGTCCTGTGTGTTGTCGTATTCAAAGACGAAGGTAGGGCCTTGAATGCGGTAGTACTGTTTTTCGCCGGGACCGGTGCTGCCGATCCACACGAAACGGACTTTATCGAGGCCAATCTCGCGCACTTTTTTCATGCGCGATGCCGCCACGCCCGGCCGCTGCACGCCTGCGGCTTCTTCGAGCAGTTTCATCAGAGTGGTCTGTTGCGCAGGTTTTAGTTCCGAGTACAGGATGCCTTGGGTAGCGTCGGGCGGAGTCGCGATCGGATCCGCGCGCGTCAATATGTCAGCCGGCACTTCGCCCGGCACGACGCCCTTCGCGCGTTGCGCATCGTCCATCGAATCGACGATTTCCTTCGCGCCATCTTCAAAGGCGCCCAGGAAGCGCGTGCCCTTCATCGATCCCTCCATCACCCGGTGTGGATTCGATCCGACGAACTGCGGCGTGGAGGAAACGACCTGTCCATCGGCGAAAGTGAGATTCAATGAGACGTGGTGGCCTTCGATCCGCAGCGCCCACGCACCTTTGTCCGTCGGCTCGCCGAAGACGAGCAGGTAGTACATGTCCGGATCGCGCATGCCGGGGTTGTGTTTGAGTTCGTCGCGCAGCACGACCTCCAGCCGCCGGATCGTGGCGACCACGTCGAATCCCGCCGCGCTCAAGGATGCCTTTACGAGATCCAGGGCGAGCGCCTGCTGCGTTTCGCTCTGCGTTTTCAGCGGGACACCCAGCCGCGCCATCGGCACGAAGGCCCATTTCGGGCGTTCCGCGGAATCCATCGGCAGTTTCGCAGCCGTGCGCTGGGCGGCATCGAGCGAGGCCAACCAGGCCTGCGTCGCCTTCGTGACCTCGGCTGCGCCGGTGTCCGTCTGCGCGAAGGCCCCCGCGCACAGTGCCATCGCCGCCAAGCCCGCCAGCCATCCGCGCATTGTGTGTCCTCCAATTCGAACGCGCCCCATCATACGCAGGAATGCACCGGGATTCGACGTATTCATTGCCGGTTCAGGGCGCTTGGGATATACTTTGGCCCCATGGACTTGGTCCTCACACCTGAAGAGACCGCCGCGCATCTCGGCCTGGATACGGCCGACACTTTGCAGCTCTTTGAGTCGGGCCGGTTGTCGGGGTTTCGGTTGGGGAACGAATGGCGGATTACGCCGCCGGCCCTTCGCGGGGATCTCGAGCGTTTGCGCATGCAGATTGCGCCACCCGCGCCACCGGCACTGGGCCCGCGAGCAGAGTCGGCATTCCGCATTCCGCCCGCGCTGCGATTCACTCCGCCACGGTTGCCCGAGCGCCGCGACTACTCGGAGGTGTTCGCGGTCCGCATCGTCGTTGAAAACGACGCCGACTTCGAGGGCGAGTTCGCGTTGTATCTGACCACAGAAGGTTCGAGTGATCGCTGGGAAGTAAAGCACGCGCACCAGTGCGAGCGCGTGGACAGCGAAATGCTCATCCGCGACACGCTGGCGCGTGGAGAGAGCATCATGCTTTTCGCCGCCGCGCTCTACGGGCATGTTGGCGATCGCTTGTTCTTGTCCGTGCCGCCGCAGGCCGCCGTTACTGAGGAAATCGATCGCGTCTTCGTCCTCCAGGCCGACCTCGCGCTGCGCATCACGGTGACCGATCGCGGCCTGCTTGGACGCCGCCGCGGCGTGAAAATCCGCGAAATTCCTTTGTCGGAAGCCCCACTGTCCAGTTCGGTGCAGTAAAAGATCGACGCTGAACCGCCCGCTTGCGCGGCAGGTCGTTCATATATAAACTAATTTCTTCAAAATCCATTTCACCCCACAGGAGGGCGCCGCCATGTCCGATCTCGAAGTCACCCGCCAAGGCAGCATCGCGATTCTCACCGCCAATCGGCCCGAGGCGCGCAACGCGCTCAGCCTCGAAATGCGCGCGCGGCTCACCGATGTGCTGCACGATCTGGAGCAGGACGATTCGGTGCGCTGTCTCGTGCTCCGCGGCGCGGGTGACCACTTCATGGCCGGCGGCGACGTGAAGGGGATGGCGGATACCTTCAAAATGTCGGCGGAGCAAATCCGGAAGCAGTACGTGCTCCGCATCCACGATCTCCACCCGATCATGTTTGCGATGCGGCGTATGCCGAAGCCGATCATCGCGCAGGTGGCGGGCGCGGCGGCGGGTGCAGGCGTCAGTGTGGCGCTGTCGTGCGACCTCGTCGTCGCGGCGGACACGTCCTTCTTCACGCTGGCTTATGCCAACATCGGCACCAGTCCGGATGGATCTTCGACCTATCAACTCCCGCGCACGCTGGGTATCAAGCGCGCGATGGAGATGACGTTGCTCGCCGATCGCATCGATGCGAAAAAAGCGCTTGACTGGGGTCTCGTGAATTTCGTGGTGCCGGCGGCGCAGCTTGAAGAGGAGACCATGAAGATCGCGGCGCGCCTCGCGAATGGCCCAACCTTCGTATACGGCCAAGCCAAAAAACTGCTGTATCAATCGTTGCACCGCGATTTCGAAGCGCAACTTCAGGCCGAGGGCGAGGCCTTCGCCGCCTGTGCCGCGCGTCAGGATTTCCGCGAGGGAGTGACGGCCTTCGTGGAAAAGCGGAAAGCGAATTTCACCGGGAAGTAACCGTTAGAACCGGCTGATGTCGCGGCCGAAGACGAAGGTCTGCAGCCAGTCGCTGAGGACGAGAATTTTGTTCTTCAGGCTGACGAGCTTTGTCAGGTAGACCGAGCGCCAGAGCAGCCAGGTCGTGAAGCCGCGGGCCTTGAGGCTTTGCGTGTCCGCGATGGCGCGGTTGCCGCCGAGATACGCGAGCATGCCGCGATGGCGGTACTCGAATTCCTTTGGCTCCTGATTGCGCGCGATTTGGTTCAGACGGCGCGCGAGGTATTCGCCTTCTTGTTGTGCGACCTGTGCCGTGGGTGCGAGTGATTCGCCTTCAACGCCGGAGCAATCGCCGATCGCGTAGACGTTCTGCGTGCCGGAAACTTTGAATGCTTTGTCGGTGACAATACGGCCCAGCCTGTTTCTCGGCAGCGATGACTCGCGTACGACTCGCGTGGGGCCGATGCCCGTGGACCACACGACCAGTCCGCAGGGGATTTCCTCGCCGTCGGCCAATACCACGCGATCGGGAAGGACTTCCTTGACGAAAGAGTGTGTGCGCACGTGGATGCGCGCGCGCTTCAGGTGCTTCATGGCGTATTGGCTGAGTTTTTCATCGAAGGACGTAAGGATTTCACCGGTCGCTTCCAGCAGTGTGATCCGCACGACGGGCATGAGATCCGGGAACCATTTGCTGAGGTCTTCGGCGACGAAATCGTGCATTTCCCCGGCGAACTCGACGCCGGTCGGTCCTCCACCCACGACGACGAAATGGAGGAAGGCCTCCATTTCCAGATTCGTGCGGCCGGGCTGGCTAGCCTGCTCGAAGCAATCGCTGATGCGCGAGCGGATGGCGCGGGCGTCCGCGAGTTCCTTGAGGAAGAGCGCGTTCTTCTCGACACCGGGGATGTTGAAGGTATTGCTCAGCGCGCCCACGCCAATGACGAGCAGGTCGTAGGACAACGTGAAGCGTTTGGCTTCGAAGACGCTCTCGCATTCGATCCGGTTGTTGGCGGTGTCGATGCCGGCGCAGACGGCCTGGTAGTAGCGGATGCCGCGGCGCGCCGTGCGAATGGGTTCGATGATGCTGCGGAATTCGATCGTGCCGACGGTCGTGCTCGGCAGGAGTGGCGTGAAGAGGAAGTGGTTGCGCGGGCTGACGATTACGACTTCGTAGCGCTCGACGTCAATCATCTTGACGAGGCTGAACGAAGCGAAGCCGGTGCCGAGGATGACGAGTCTGGGACGATTGGCGTTCATGGAGACCTTCGGGGAGATGTAACCGGAGCGATTACGCGTTAGTTTAGCAAATTTGGACGATGGAATGCCGTTGCAGCGCGCGAAGGCATCCGGTATTGTCCGGATTTTTCAGGAGATGTTGCGATGAATCGTTGGACGAAGGTGCTGGATTCGGTGGCGGGAGGCAATCCTCCGCCGATTCCGTTTGTGGAGACGCTGGACCTGCCGGGGTTGGACAAGTGGGAGCCGGGGAAGATTTGGCAGAGGTGGACGGTGCGCGAAGATCTCTTTCACCCACGCGGAGCGCTGTTCGGCGGCTATATCGCGGCGCTGGCCGATCGTGCGCTAGGGTTGGTAACCATGACCGTGCTCGAGAATGACGAGGCCTTCACGACCGCAGACCTGAACGTGTCGTTCTTCCGCGCAGTGTCCAGCGGCGTTCTCCGCATCGAGGGCGAAGTGATCCACCGCGGCCGATCGCTCATCCAGACCGAATGCGTTTTTCTGCGTGAGGACGGAAAATTGGCAGCGAAAGCCTCGGCGTCGCAGGCGGTAATACCCTTTGTAGAGGGATGAAGAGATCAACACAGAGGCGCAGAGAACACAGAGAAGGTCTTCGTGATTGAATTTCTCTGTGGTTTCTGTGCCTCTGTGTTGATCATTAGGAATTTAAAATCTGGGTCATTGCCTCTGGGAACGAAAAGACGGCTATTTCATTCACGATTGGCCTCGATGAAATCAGTACGTTAATGACGCAACCCGCGGCACGACCCGCTTCCGCGTCGCGAGGATCGTCGCCGATCATCGCGGAGCGGGCGAGATCGATGTCGAGTTCGGCGGCAGCTTCGAGGAGCATGCCTGGGTTGGGCTTGCGGCGCGGCGAGTTCGATTCAGGCGGATCGAAGCAGTACTTGATCGCATCGAAGCGGACGCCTTCGGCGGCGAAGAGTTCTTCCATGCGGCGGGAGACGGCCTCGGCCTGCGCGTGCGTGCCGAGTCCGCGCGCTACGAGAGACTGGTTGCTTACGATGACCAGCAGGTAACCCGCGGCGCGCAACCGGCCGAGAGCATCGGCGGCGCCGGGCATGAGGCGCACCTGCGCAGGATCGGTCATGTAAGGAACGTGCTCGAGGATTGTGCCGTCACGATCGAGGAAGACAGCGCGGTTCATGCGTCGCCGTCCGCGCGAAACGACGCGACGAGTTCCTCGGGCGAGACCGATGCCGTGCCGAGCTTGGCGACGACGACGCCTGCGGCGTGATTGGCGAGGTGCGCGGCTTCGTCCGGCGTCGCGCCGGCAACCAGCGCCAGCATATACGTCGCAACGACTGTATCGCCCGCACCGGAAACGTCGTACACTTCGCGCGCGCGCGTCGGGATGTGCAGCGGCGGCGCGTCCTTGCGAAATAGCGCCATACCGTCCGCGCCAAGCGTAATCAACAGGCAGACCGGCGCCCATTTTTCCTGTAGGATGCGCACCACTTCGAGCAGCGCATCGTCCTCGCGTATCGGGCGGCGCGGCGCGCGGGGGTAGACGCCCGCCATCGCAAAGGCCTCGGCTCGGTTCGGCGTGATGACGCTGAGGCCCTGCGCACGCGCCGGATTCGCCGGATGCGGGTCGAGGGCGACGGGCAGGCCATGCCGTGCGCACAGTGCCGCGAGTGCGGGCAGCAGCGATTCATTGACGATGCCCTTCGCGTAGTCTTCGACGATGACGCCACCAATCGCGCGGGCGGCGATCGCGCTTTCGATGTTCTTCAGCAGCGCCGTTTCCTGATCAGGCGTGAGCGGCTGTGCGCGTTCAGTATCCACGCGCACGACCTGTTGATGGCCCGCAATGACGCGCGTCTTCTCCGTGGTGATGCGGGCCGGATCCCGGAGAACTCCACCGACCTCCACGTTGTTCTCGCGGAGCTGGCGCAACAATTCCTCGGCCGCGACGTCGTCGCCAATCGCGCCAAAGGCGGCCGCCTGCGCGCCGAGTCCAGCCAGATTGCGCAAGACGTTCGCCGCTCCGCCCGGCGCAGCGGTCGTCCGGCCGACTTCGACCACCGGCACCGGCGCCTCCTGCGAGATGCGTTTCGCATCGCCCCAGATATAGCGATCCAGCATGAGATCGCCGACGACGGCCACGCGGCGGCCGGCGAGGGCTGAGATGAGTTTATGTGCGCGTTGTTCGTTCATGGAATGCCGGAATGGTATCACTTCGCTTGGTGTCGCGCTCCTGTTTTGCTACGCTCGTAGCGGGGCTGCACGCGGCGGGGGAGCATGTTCGTTCAGGCGTATCTGCGTTGGGCGCGGCGGTGCATCGGGGCCAGTCTGGCTGCGCCGATGCTGATCCTGGCGTGCACCTATTATCTGTATTACATCCACGATGCCGGCGCGCGCGACGATTTCATGGCGCGGTTGCCGGGGCGGCTTGCGCAGCTCGGGCCGGCGTTGCTGGTGCTCGCGCTCGCGGGTGCATTTCTCTATGCGGTGCTCCGGCGGCTTGACGCGGCGGGCGACGCCTCCGCAAAGTTGCAGGCGGACTTTGCCGATTCCCTCAGTGGACGCAGGCTCGATCTCGCGATCGCGGGCGCAGCGGCACTAAGCCTCTTCCTCGAACTCGTCGTGATTCGCTGGCAGGTCAGCACGTTTCCGGTGCTGGCGTTCTACAAAAACTTCGGACTCTTCGCGTGTTTCGCGGGACTCGGTCTGGGTTATGCCCTGGCCGCGCGCGATCGGATCCCGCTCATCGCCGCCGCGCCCATCATCGCGTGGCAGGTCGTATTTTTCCTCGGCTTAAAATTTGGCCTCGGCGAAGGGCGCATGGCGAGCGCGTTGGCGTCTCCCGTGCACGAGCAGCTCAATATGGGCGTGGAACTCGTGCGCGTGTGGTTCCAGTATGTCGTGATTTATTTCACGCTCGGCATCGTCTTCGCGCTCACCGTGTTTGTCTTCGTGCCGATCGGGCAACTGTGCGGACGGCTGATGTCGCGCACGGCGAACCTGCGCGCCTACGGCCTGAACCTCGCGGGCAGCCTTGCGGGCGTGCTGCTCATGCACGCGCTAAGCTATCTGTGGACGCCGCCGCTCGTGTGGTTCGGGATCGCCTTCGCCGCGCTGCTCGTGTTCCAGGCCTATCACCGGACCGCGCTGCTCTTCACGGGTTGCACCGCCGTCCTCGCGATGACGGCGATGGCCTGGCCCGTCGCGCCGGTGAAGACGCAAATTGTCTATTCGCCGTACCAGATCATCGAGCGCGAGTACACCCCTGACGGCCTCACGACGATTCGCACCTCGGGCCATTTCCTCCAGCGCGTGCACAATCTCACGCCCTCCGGCATCGCGATGAACCCTGACGAGCGCGAGGGGCGCATGGCGGCGTACTACGAGTTGCCGCACCGCATCGCGGGACATCGCGACCGGCTGGTCGTCGTCGGCGCGGGCACGGGGAATGATGTCGCCGCGGCGCTGCGGATGGGCGTGAACGAAGTGACGGCGGTCGAGATCGATCCGGCGATCGTCGCGATCGGCGAAGTCGCGCATCCGGAGAAGCCGTACAGCAGTCCGAAGGTGCGCACCGTGGTGAACGACGCGCGTTCGTTCTTCCGGCACGACCGCGAGCAGTACGACATGATCGCCTACGGCATGCTTGATTCGCATTCGGCGCTCAGCAACGCCGCAAGCGTGCGTCTCGATTCGTTTGTGTATACCGTGCAGGGATTCCAGGAGGCTCGCGCACGGCTGACGGCGGACGGGTTTCTCAGCCTCTCATTCAACGTACTGTCTCCCGAACTCGGCCAGAAGATTTTCTCAATGCTAAAGGGTGCTTTCGATGGCCGCGACCCGGTCTGCCTCAAGTCACAATACGGGCAGACCTACTATTTTTTTCAATCACAGACGGGATCAGTGAAGATCGATACCGCGGTGCTCACCGCGTCGCAGTTCAACGACATCACGCCGGAGATGGCCGCCGGGACGATCCAGACCGACGTATCGACGGACGACTGGCCCTTTTTCTATATGCCCAAGCGCGTGTACCCCTTCTCGTATCTTGGGGTGATCAGCCTGGTGCTTGTGGTGACGCTCGGCTTCGTCGCGCTGCTCGCGCCCGGCCGTCCCGAACGCGGGCACGGCGTGTTCTTTTTCCTCGGCGCAGGCTTCATGCTGGTCGAGACGAAAGGCATCACCGAACTCGGCTTGCAATTCGGAAACACCTGGCAGGTGATCGGCATCATCATCGCCGGGATTCTGCTAATGGCCCTCGGGTCGAATGCCTTCGTGCAGAAATTCGGCGTGAGCCGCGCGGCGATTCCCTTTGTGTTACTCGTCGTCGCGCTGATCGCCGGTTACGCGATTGCGCGGGCGGGAGGCATGCCCTCGACCACAGCCGGTCGCCTCGGCGCGGTCGCGTTGCTCACCTGCCCCGTGTTCTTCAGCGGCATCGTATTCTCCACACTGCTGCGTAGCACCACGAACCTTGCCGGAGCAATGGCCGCCAACCTCCTCGGCGCGATGGTCGGCGGCATGCTCGAGAATAACGCGCTCCGCTTCGGCTACAGCTCCATGTACCTCATGGCGATTGCGTTGTATGCGGCGGCAGGCGTGAGTTGGTTTGGCTCGCGCCAGCAACAGTAATGATTTGCATACAAAGTAACGGAGAAAGCAAGGAACTGCCCCAATGACCTTCGCCTTCATTCTCGCCGCGTGGATTTTCTCCGTCTGCCTGCACGAATTCGCGCACGCGGCGGTGGCCTATGCCGGCGGGGACACGACCGTGAAGGACAAGGGCTACCTCACGCTGAACCCTCTGAAGTTCACCGATCCATTGACGAGCATTATTTTGCCGATTGCGTTTCTGGTGATCGGCGGGTTGGGGTTGCCCGGCGGGTGTGTGTACATCGAGCGACAGTTGTTGCGGAGCCAGGCTTGGGACTGCGCCGTGTCGCTCGCAGGTCCGGCAGCGAATCTCATTCTGGCTGTCCTGCTGGCGGCGCCGTTCTTTCTCGGCTTCGTCGATCCGGCGAGCACCAGCTCTGTATGGCAGGCTTACGCGTTTCTGGTCGTGCTCCAGTTCTCGGCCGTGCTGTTCAATCTCATCCCCGTGCCGCCCTTCGACGGGTTCCAGGCGATGGCCGCATGGTTCGACGAGGAATTTCGTGCGCAGGTCATGGCCTACAGCAGCTACGGTTTCTTCGCGGTCTTTTTGCTGTTCTGGTACGTCGAGCCCGTGGGCGATGCGTTCTGGAACGTGGTCTTCACCGCCGCGGCCTTCCTCGGCGTGCCGCCGGACATGGCCATCGACGGCCTCCGCGCGTTCCGTCTGTTCTGATTCGCTCATTGAGAACTAACTTGGATGCGGCCCCGCGCGCAGCTAGACTATCTCGATCATTCGGCGGGTCATGACCCGCCCTACCTTGCTCGGAGTACCTATCGGATGCGTGTGAAAATCCTGTGTGGGTTCGTGGCGGCGTTCGCTTGCGCGTGGGCCGCGGCGGAGGGTCCGCTCGTGATCGCGCACCGCGGCGCGAGCGGCT
>SXGT01676982.1_pt1 | contig 35186 bp, 16 predicted proteins | sample 3176221 | NCBI WGS metagenome assembly SXGT01 (sample SAMN11356862, study PRJNA531348) | freshwater metagenome | isolation source: freshwater sample F1-120 | place: China: Fuxian Lake, Yuxi | collected 2017-12-25 | reverse complement strand
GGCGACATGGACTTCAAGGTCATCGGCAACAGCGAGGGCATCTCGGCCCTTCAGATGGACATCAAGATCACGGGCCTCACCCGCGAGACGATGGAGCAGGCCCTGGCGCAAGCCCGCGAAGGCCGGCTCCACATCCTGAAGGAGATGAACTCGCTCATCTCGGAGCCGAACCTCGACCTCTCGAACCACGCACCGCGCATCTTCACTGTCGTCATCAACCCCGAGCGTATCCGCGACCTCATCGGGCCTGGCGGCAAGAACATCCGCTCCATCCAGCAGTCCACGGGTGCGGACATCGAGGTCACGGACGACGGCAAGGTGAACATCGCCGCTGTCGACGGGATCATCGCGCAGAAGGCCGTCGATCTCGTGCGCGCGTTCACCGAGGAGGCCGAGGTCGGCAAGACCTATCTCGGCGTCGTCAGCCGCGTGGCCGACTTCGGCGCGTTCGTCACCATCATGCCGGGCACGGACGGGCTCGTGCACATCTCGGAGCTCGACGAGGGTCGCGTCAACACGGTGGAAGACATCTGCCGCGAGGGTGACGAGATCCTCGTCAAGGTCGTCAACGTCGACCGCCAGGGCAAGATCCGGCTCTCCCGCAAGGAGGTGCTGCTCGACCAGCGCCGCGCCAACGGCGAGGAGATCCCGGAGACCGCTCAGGATGATCGCCCGCGCGGCGGCGGCGATCGGGATCGCGGCGGCGACCGGGGTCGCGGTGGTGACCGCGGCGGCGACCGGGGTCGCGGTGGTGACCGCGGCGGCGACCGCGACGGTCGTCAGCGGAGCCGCGCTCGGCGCTGAGATATGCCCGCTGACGTCCCGGTGATGCGAGTGCTCCCCCACGGCGCAGAGGTCCCCCTGCCCCGCCGGATGTCCGGCGGAGCGGCGGGCTTCGATCTGTGCGCCGCGGAAACTCTCACGCTGAACCCGGGACGGTTCCAGCGGGTCAAGACCGGTCTCGCGCTCGCTGTGCCCCCGGGGCTGGAAGCGCAAGTTCGGCCACGAAGCGGCCTCGCCGCACGGCATGGGGTCACCGTTCTCAACGCCCCCGGCACCATCGACGCCGACTTTCGCGGCGAGCTCGAGGTGCTGCTCATCAACCACGGCGTGGAGCCGCTGGCGATCTCGGTGGGTATGCGCATCGCGCAGCTCGTCTTCGCCCGCGTCGAGACGCCCGAGTTCACCGTCGTGGACCACCTCGAGCCAACAGCTCGGGGGGACGGCGGCTACGGTTCCACTGGCACGACCACCGTCTGAGGGTCAGCACGAAGGAGAAGCACCATGGCGTCCCCGACCAAACGTTCGAAGTCCGTCCGCCGTCACAAGCGCGCCACCGCAGGCAAGGCCCGTAAGGCCGAGATCCGGAAGACGATCCGCAAGGCTCGCGAAGCCAAGATCGACGTCCTTTAAGTGGGCTATCCCCCCGGGCGCAGCAATGCGCCCGCGGGCCCACAGCTGAAGCGGAAGCTAGGTGCACCCTCAACCAGGGTGCGTCGAGCTCTGTCGCGGGCGCAGGCTCGAGTCGGCCTCAGCCGTCTTTCTTGCCCACCACGAACTCCGCGATGATCCCGCGGTCTTCTTCGGTGAGCGACAGGAAGCGCATGCCGTAGTGACGCTTGCCGTCGGGACGTATCGTCTCGCGCACGACCAACGCGTCCGTTTGCACCATCCGGTCGGCTCCCGGCAGCAGGAAGGACACCACCACCGGCTCGTAGAGGGAGAGCTGTTGGCTGGTCTCTACCGAGATCCCCCCATCCGACAGATCCCGGCTCTTTCCGAACACCGTTGTGGGCTTCGGCTTCGCGATTCGCACCTGCACCAAGATCGAGATGTACTTGCGGTCGGGCACATCGAGGAGGCGCGCGCTGAGGCGCAGCAGCGCCTTCCCCTCCGGGTTGGACTCGAGGAGGTGAGTCCGTGCGAGCTTCTTGTACTTGGAGAAGTCCGAGCCGTTGGGGATCAACACCAGCTTCGCGGTCGACGACATAGCGGCGTGGAGCGCATCCACCGAGCTGCCGGCGGGCTCGCCCCGGCAGATGGTGAGGTCCACGGGGTACTGCCCCAAGAACGCGATCGCCTCGGCTCCGTCGAGCGCTGTGAAGACGTCGCAACCGCGAGACTGAAACAGGTTCTCGGGCATATCGAAGAACCTGGGATCGGTCGCGACGAGAAGGACGAGCTTTCTAGGAAGCGTTGGCAAAGGTACCTCGTGGTGTGCCCGTGCGGTTCCGGGGTGCGGGGTCGTCCGGCGCAGTCAGCTCAATCCATCAGAAACGACCCCCCGGGCGCTGTCAACCATCCGGGTGATAGGCGCCCCGCGACTCGGGCCCAAACTCAGCTCAGGGGTTGGACTCGATCCAGACCGACGGACTGCCGGCGCCGGTCTCGACACTGAGGCCCAGGGGCTTCGCGTTGAGGTCGCTGGCGTTGAAGTCTCCGCCGGCCTCGAGCGTGACGGCGTGGGCACCGGGGCTCTGGACCGAGAACTCGATGGACAAGAAGAGGCTGCCAGCGGTGGGCTGCCCCGTGCCGTCTATGTAGGACTGCGTGATGGGCGCCGAGGAGGACGAGAACAACACCATCCCGAGGCGTCCCGCGCCGCAGCTGTTGCCATTCATTTCGCACGTGGTGATGGCGTGCCCCGCCGCCAGCTTGAGCGAGGTGTCGCTTGTGGCCTTCGACGAGCAAGTCGCGCATCGGCTCACCGTGGAATCACAGAATGAGCCGGCGCCAAAGGTGGTGGCGCAATACGCTTCGGGCTTGCCAGCGCACTGGGTGACGGGGCTGGATGGCAGCGGGGAGCAGACCTTGATGCCAGTGGCGGTGAGGCCGGAGGCCGACCAGGCCAGCGCCATCGTAGCCTGTACGGCGGGGAGCTGGCCCTGGGCACCGCGCGCATAATGAAGCGGACAGGTCACCGTGCTGCCCACGGTACCGGACACCACACAGAAGGGCGGCACGCAGACCCCGTCGATGCAGCTGTTCCCCGCGTCGCAGGCGCTGCTCGACGCGCAGCTGGTGGGACACACCGGCGCGGTCTGATCGGAGGCACCGGTGCACGCCGGTGCCGCGTATGGGCCGCAGGCTGCCGCGCTCGCCGCGCTGTTGCAGGCGGCGTCGTCCGCCACGGATACGCTCACGCAGACGGAGTCGACACAGGCGGCGTCCAGGCGGTCGCCCTGGCAGGACGCGCTGTTGGAGCACGTCGCGGGTGCCGCGTAGGCGGCGCAGTCGGCGGCTGTGGCGCAGCAGTCGCCCCCCGTGCAGCAGTAGCCATTGCCGCAGTGTCCGCTGACGCATTGGCCGTGGACCGTGCAGCCATCTCCGTCAGGAAGGAGCACGACGCAGGCGCCCCCGGTGCAGGTGGTGCCCTCGGCGCAGTCGGCGGCCGAGGTGCACTCGTCGCCCGGGCCGCCGCTCGCCTGACAGGTGCCCGCGAGGCAGAAGAGGAGCTCGGCGCACTCGCTGGTGCTCCCGCAGGCTCCGCCCGGACCCACGTCCGCAGTGCAGAGCCCGGTCGCGCAATGGCTACCGGCAGCGCAGTCTGAGTCGTCAGCACAGCCGATGCCTACCCCTCCGGTAGACTGGCACGCGCCGTCGGTGCACGTGAGGCTAGCCGCACACTCGCGGTCCTCTGTGCACGCAGCCCCGAGGCCGAGGTCCGCGGCACATGCGTTGGCAGCGCAGTGATATGCCGGCGCGCAGTCCGAGTCGGCGGTGCAGCTCGAGCCAGTGCCGCCTTGATCGACGCACAACCCGCCGATACACGAGAGACCGTCGCCGCATTGCGACGGCACGGAGCACGGGTCGCCGAAGCCGAGATCGGCCGCGCACGAGCCGGCGGCACAGTGGTAGGCGGCAGCGCAGTCACCGTCAGCGGCACAAGGCGTCCCAGTGCTGCCCCCGGCGGCGCACACAGCGTCCACACACACGAGCTCCGCCTGGCAGTCCGACGCCGCCCCACACGGCGCACCCGGACCGAGGTCCGCGGCGCACTCCTGAGCCGCCTCGTCACAGTGATATCCGATGACGCACGCGGAGTCGGTGGTGCACGCCGCACCTCCGGTTCCACCCTGAGCGCAGCTCCCAGACACACAGCTGAGGTCCGGGATGCAGTCGCCATCCGCGGTGCACGCACCCCCGGCGCCGATGGCAGCCGTGCACGTGCCGCTGGACTCGTCGCAGCGGTAGCCGGCCGCGCAATCGCTGTCCGACACGCAGGGCGAGCCGGAAACTCCCGCGGACTCGCAATAGCCGCCTGCGCAGACGAGGCCTGCCTGGCAGTCGCTGTCGACGCTGCAGGCCGCACCGCTGGGGCCATCGGCCGTGCAGAGCGCTGCGATCTCATCGCAGTGATATCCCGGCGTGCAGTCGACGTCCGCCACGCAAGCGCCGCCGGAGCCCAGAGTGGCTTGACAGGTGCCCGCGAGACACGTCAGCGAAGCGGCGCAGTCGCTATCCAAGGCGCAGGCGCCACCCAGGGTGACGTCAGGCGCGCAGATCCCCGAGGTCTCGATGCAGTGATTGCCGGCCGAGCAGTCAGCGTCCAGCGCGCACGTGGTGCCCGCGCCACCCGCCGCGGTGCATTCGCCCGCGACGCAGGTGAACTCCGAGCCACAGTCAGCGTCACCCGCGCAGGCCGCGCCCGCGCCGCCATCCGCTGCGCACGATCCGGACGCCTCGTCGCAGTGATAGCCAACGCCGCAGTCACCGTCCACGGAGCACCCCTCGCCGAGCCCGCCGGGCTCAGCGCAGGCGCCCGCGCTGCAAACGAGCCCGGCGGCGCAGTCGGAGGTGGTTGAGCAGACGGCGCCCAACGGCGCGTCCGCGACGCAGATCCCCGTCGCCTCGGCGCAGTGATACGCCGCGCCACAGTCGCCGTCCACGACGCACCCGCTGCCGCCGCCCACTGGCTCCGTGCACACGCCCGAAACGCAGGTGAGCCCATCGGTGCAGTCAGCGACCACGACGCAAGGACCACCCACCTCCACATCCACGACGCAAGTACCGGCCGGACCACAGTGGAAACCGCCAGCGCAGTCGGCATCGAGGGTGCAAGGCGTGCCCGAACCGCCTGGGTCGTGGCAGGTCCCGGACGTGCAGACCAGAGGTGCCGCGCAGTCCGTGTCCGTTTCGCACGTCTCGCCGCTGCCCAGGTCCGCGGCGCACAGACCGGTGGCTTCGTGGCAGTGGTATCCCGCGAGGCACTCGGAGTCGGCCGCACAGCTCGCCCCAGTGCCACCAGCAGCAGCGCAGACGCCGGCAGTACAGGTCAGAGTGGCAGCGCACTCGCCGTCGCGTGAGCAGCTCTCGCCAGCGCCTGCATCCACGGCACAACCGCCGGGCGTGCAGTGATAAGCCTCGGCGCAGTCTCCGTCGCCCAGGCACGAGTCGCCCGTGCCACCCGCGGCCACACAGACGCCCGAGGTGCACACGAGGTCCGTCGCGCAGTCGTCGTCGGTGGAGCAGGCGCCGCCGGCCGTGCCGTCCACGGCGCACTGCCCTGCGCTCTCGTCGCAGTGGGTGCCGGCGAGGCACTGCGAATCCACGGTACACGCGTCGCCCACGCTCCCCGCGCTGGCGCACACGCCAGAGACGCAGGTGAGGCCCGCCGCGCAGTCAGCCCCCGAGACGCAGGCGCCGCCCGGGCCCGCGTCGGCCACGCACGATGCCGCTCCCTCGTCGCAGTGCGTGCCCGCCGCGCAGTCGCCGTCGACGAGACAGCCATCGCCCACGGCCCCCGCGACCTCGCAAGTGCCCGCGATACAGGTGAGGTCGGCCGCGCAGTCGGTGTCGTTGACGCAAGCGCCGTTGAGCGCGACATCAGCGGCGCAAACACCGGCGGCCTCGGCGCAGTGCGTCCCCGCCACGCAGTCGGCGTCCGTGTCACACCCGACGCCTACGGTGCCGCCCGTGGCGCACTGGCCTGCCTGACAGGTGAGGCCGTCGATGCAGTCGGCAGCGTCGGCGCAGCTGGCTCCGGCCGCCCCGTCGGCGACGCACTCGCCGGTGGAGAGCTCGCAGTGCTGCGACGGCGCGCATTGCTCGTTGGTGGAACACGTCCCGAGGGGTAAACCGCAGGTGAGGTCCGCCCAGCACACGAGGCCCGCCGCGCAGTCCGCGGCTTCGAGGCAGGCGCCGCCGACCCCGGAATCCGCGACGCACGCGCTCGCCGCGCAGTGCGTTCCGCTGACGCAGTCGGCGTCAACCGTGCAGCCGCCGCCCGCGCCCACCTCTTCGACGCAGGTGCCGCCGGCCCCGCAGGTGAGTCCGAGCGCGCAGTCGGTGTTCTCTACGCACGCGGCGCCCGCGCCCGCGTCCGCCGCGCAGGTCGCCGTGCTCTCCAGGCAGTGATATCCGTCGGCGCAGTCGGACTCGACCACGCAGGTCTCGCCCGTACCGCCTGCCACGCCGCAAGTACCAGCGACACACGTGAGGGTGCCGCCGCAATCGTCGTCGCTGACGCAGCCATCTCCGAGTCCCGCGTCGACGACACATACGCCGCCAGTGAGGTCGCAATGGAACGCCTCGGCGCAGTCCGCGTGGTCCGTGCACGCAGCGCCGCCGCCGCCCGGCGAACCACAAACGCCTGCGAGGCAGGCCAGCGTGTCGACGCAGTCCCCGTCAACGGTGCAAACGCCGCCAGCCGCGCTCCGGGCGACGCAGAGCCCAGCGGCTTCGTCACACCGGAGGCCAGAGGCGCAGTCCGCGTCACTGCCACATGCTCCGCCCGCGGGCGAGTCGGCAACACACACCGAGGCCGTGCAGTGGAGTCCGGCGGCGCAGTCGCTGTCGACCACGCACGCGCCCCCGCTCACCACATCGGCCTCGCACAGCCCTGTGGCCTCGTCGCAGTGATTGCCAGCAGCGCAGTCGCCGTCGATCAAGCAGGCGGCGCCCGCTCCGCCCGGCGTCGCGCAGGTCGCACTGCTGCAGACGAGGCCGGCGGCACAATCGCTGTCATAAACGCAGCCGCCCCCTGAGGCGGAGTCGGCGACACAGGCGCCGGAGGCTTCGTCGCAGTGCTGCGCTGCGGGGCATGTGGCGTCGGACGTGCAGCCACCGGTGCAGACGCCACCGACGCACTCGAGGTCAATGACGCAGTCGTCGACGGAGGCGCACGTCCCCCCGACGGACACGTCGGCAGCACAGGTGCCCAGCGCCTCGGCGCAGTGGGTCCCGCTGGCGCAGTCGGCGTCCACCGTGCAGCCCTCGCCCGCGCCTCCGGGATCTCCGCAGGCGCCGGCGAGGCAGGTGAGCCCCTCGGCGCACTGGGACGGCGTGGCACAGGCCCCGCCGGAGCCTACGTCAGCGACGCAGGCGCCCGCGGTGCAGTAATAGGCGGCGGCGCAGTCGTTATCCACCACGCACGCATCGCCGCCGGCGCCGGGCACGACGCAGGTACCGGCCGTACACGTGAGCTCAACTGCGCAGTCGGTGGGCTCCCCGCAGCCCGCTCCAGCGGTGCCGTCTGGCACGCAGGCGGAGGAGGTCTCGTCGCAGTGGAGGCCGGCCGCGCAGTCAGCGTCGGCCGTGCAGGGAGAGGCACCGCCGCCGGGCTCAGAGCATGTCCCCGAGATGCAGGTGAGCGCGTCGACGCAGTCGGTGTTGGCCGAGCAGGCGCTCCCGAGGCCCGCCTGCGCCACGCAGGTGGTGGCGGCCTCATCGCAACGGTAGCCGGCAGCGCAGTCTGCGTCGGAGGCGCAAGAGTCACCGCCCACGCCGGCGTTCACACATGCCCCGCCCGCGCAGACCAGCGTGGCCGCGCAGTCCGAGTCGACGGAGCACGAGCCCCCGGCCGAGCTGTCGGCGACGCAGCTTCCCGTGACCTCGTTGCAGTGCGTGCCCGCGACGCAGTCGGCGTCGATCGCGCACGTGCCGCCCGAGGTGGATGGAAGGTCGCAGGTCCCTTCTCGGCACACGAGGCCGCTCGCGCAGTCTGAGTCCGCGGCGCACCCGCCGCCGAAGGTCTCGTCTGCGGCGCACTCTCCCGCGAGCTCGTCGCAGTGGTAGCCTTCGGCGCAGTCGGCGTCCGCCGCGCAGGTATCCCCCCCGCCGCCGGGCGGCACACACGCTCCCCCGACGCAGGTCAGGAGTGCGGCGCAGTCGGTGTCGGCGCTGCAGCTGGCGCCCGGGCCGCCGTCGGCGACGCACTCACCCGAGAGCTCGTCGCAGTGGAGTCCGGAGGAGCAGTCGGCGTCCAGCGCGCAGGGCGAGCCTGCGGTACCACCCGGTGCGCAGCTGCCTGCGAGACACGTCAGCGTGTCGATGCAGTCGCCCGGAAGCGCGCAAGGCGCCCCGACGCCGCCGTCGGCGACACAGAGCCCCGCGGCGCAGTGGAACGCTGCGGCGCAGTCGCTGTCCTGTAGACAGCCCGCCCCGCCGACGCTTTCCTCGACACACGCGCCCGCGGTGCACCTGAACCCCGCGGCGCAGTCGGCGTCAACGCCGCAGGTCTGCCCTGCCCCGCCATCGGCCGCGCACACGCCGGTGACCTCGTTACAGTGGAAGCCCGCGGCGCAGTCGGTGTCTACCGTGCACGCCTCTCCCGTACCTCCCGGCTCCGTGCAGGTCCCGCTGGTACAGACGAGGCCCGCGGCGCAATCGTCCGAGATGCCGCACGCGCCTCCGGGTTCGAGGTCCGGGACGCACGAGGTCGTCCCCTCGTCGCAGTGGTAGCCGGCCGCGCAGGCGTCGTCCGTGAGGCAGCTCTGGCCCGTCCCGCTGGGCTCCGTGCAGACGCCATTCGAGCAGACGAGCTGCGCCTGGCAATCGGAGCTGCTGCTGCACCCACCGTTCTCAGCGACGTCTTGGACGCACTCACCGGCGACCTCGTCGCAGTGGTAGGCGATGGCGCAGTCCGAGTCGGCCGAGCACGCGGCGCCCCCCCCGCCGGCCGCGGCGCACGACCCGCCGCCGCACACGAGCCCAGCGGCGCAGTCGCCGTCCACGGTGCAGGCTCCGCCGGCCACGCTGTCCGCGGCGCACGTCCCCGAGACCTCGTTGCAGTGAAACGCTGGCTCGCAGTCCGAGTCGACGGTGCACGCGGCGCCCGCGCCCCCCTGATCCACGCACTGGCCCGCGTCGCAGGTGAGGCCGGCACCGCAGTCGGCGTCCACGACGCATCCGTTGCCCACCGCCCCGTCCGCCTCACAGAATGCCCCGGGCTCGTGGCAGTGGAAGCCATTGTCGCAGTCGTTGTCCTGAACACAGGGATCCCCGCCGCCGGCCCCCGGGGCGCAGCCGCCCACCACGCAGGTCTCGCCAGCGCCGCAGTCTGCCTTCAGCGCGCAGCAGGTCGCCGTGACGTCGGGGTCGGCCCCGTCGAGGAGGCCGTCACAGTCGTTGTCGACGAGGTCGCAGGTCGACTCAGCGACCTGATAGCCAGGTGCGGCGGCGTAGTGCACGACGCTGCAGGGGCTCCACGCGCCGCCGATGCACAGGGATTCTGGCTTCAGGAGGCCGGCGCAGGCACCGAGGTTGTTCTCGCAGCCCACGGGGTCGCCAGCGGCGAGGTCCGGATCGTCGGCGTCGGTGAAGACGTCACAGTCATCGTCCAGCCCGTTGCACCGCTCCGCCGCTCCCGCGTTGCGTGTGGTGTCCGTGTCGGCGCAGTCGCTGGTGTCCGGATCGAGGTCGCCGTCCGTGTCTCGATCACAGAAGTTCAGCTGACCGTCTCCGTCGAGGTCGACGTCGTCCGTTTGGCGGAGGAGCAGCGCGACCATGAACTGGAAGTCGGCGTTGCCCAGGTCCCCGTCGCAGTCCAGGTCTGCGTTGCGCTTCTGGACGAGGCCCCTGCAGCTCGCGGTGTTCGCGGCGGGGTCGTTGCAGACCACCGCCGGAGACTCGCCGAACGTGACCTCGGCGGCGAGACAGTCCGGCAAGCAGACACGGTGTCCGAGGAACCCGGGCGCGCAGCGTTCGAGGGCCAGGCACTCGCCGTCGTTGGCGCAGAGGTCCACCGCCACCGGCTCGACCAACGTCCACGCCTCGAAGCTGAGTAGCAGGCACTGGAGGTCCGACGAGGTAACGACACCGTCACCGGTGAGATCCCCGTCTGGGGCAGTGACCACGGGCGCTGCGGCAGCCGAGGCGGAGACAGCGAGGAGTACGCAAAGGCGGCGGAGCAACATGGGTGTCACTTCTCCTCGGTGAGGAACACGGTCCCTGGGGAATCAGTCCAGGGCGCCAACTCGAAGGAGAGCTTCGCGCCGGTGTGGGTATTGAAGTCGATGTCGGCCACGTGAACCGGAGTGGCGGCGGCCGCGGTGAGCAGCTTGAACCTCAGCGTCACCACGTCCGGTGTCCCGGTCACCCAGGTACCGGAGGCGGTGGCGGTGGTCAGCGGGACCGACGAAGCGGTGGGCGTGTAGAGGAGCGCCGTGAACTTCCCGGACGCGTCGGCGGGGTTCTTGGGGACGGCCACGACCGCGTGCTGCGTGGGCTCGAGGGGCGACCAGATGCAGCTGCCGTTGCAGTCCGCAAGCGCGTACTCGAAGCAGGTGGGCCCGAAGCACACGGTGTCGTAGAGGTTCTCGAGCGAGAGGATCGCCGGGTCCCACTGGAAGGTGAGGTTGGCGCCCGTCGCCGGCGAATCGCTGCGGCTCGCCAGCCTCAATACGCAGTCCTGCGTGCCCCCCGCCGCGCCCGTGAGCTCGCACACCGTGCCCAACGAGCAGCTCGCGTCCGCCGTGTGGAGGCAGCCATCCGTGGTCGAGCACGAGTCGGCCGTGCATGCGACGCCGTCATCGCAGGGGTCGGGCTTGCCCGAACAGGTCCCCGTCGCCGGGTTGCAGGCCCAGTCGACGGTGCAGCCGGCACCGTCGGCGGGGCAGCTGATCACGGACTCGGGTGAGAGAGCGCAGGTCCCGGTCTGGCAGACCAGCACCCCGTTGCAGGCGTTCCCGTCGTCGAGCGCCACGCAGTCGGCGTCCGTCTGGCAGCCACACCCGGGCTTGACGGCGCCCTTGCATGTGCCCAGCGCGCAGGCGTCTCCGCTCGTGCAGGGATCTCCGTCGTCGCAGGTCCCTTGCGACGGGACAGCGAGGCAGCCGCCCTGGGCAGCTGAGCAGCTCCAGCCGAAGCAGCTATCACCGTCGCCGCACGCCGCGTCGTCGGGGGTGTACTTGCACCCGCCGGTCCCCTCGCAGGCATCGAGCGTGCAGCTGATACCGTCGTCGCACGGCGCAGCGACACCGGTGCACTGCCCGGCGGCGCATGTGTCGGACTCCGTGCACGCATTCCCGTCGTCGCAGGTACCCGAGGTGGGCGCGAAGGTGCACGAGCCGGACTTCGGGTCACACGCCGCGCTGACGCAGGGGCCGCCGGCCGGGCAGCTCACGGCCAGCTTTGGGTCGACGGTGCATGCCCCGGCTCCGTCGCAGGCGCCCACCTCGGTGCAGGCGTTCTCTCCGACGCACGGTGTTCCGCTGGCCTCCGGTGTCCCGGCGCAGCCTCCGGCGCCGCAGGTGTCTCCGCCCGTGCAGGGGTTTCCGTCGTCGCAAGCGCCCGCCGCAGCGGAGTGGTTGCAGGTATCAGCGTCGCAGACGTCCGCCGTGCAGGGGTTCAGGTCCTTGCACACCGCGCCGCCGCACGGGGCCTCCGTGGTCACGACGATCCCGGCGATGATGGACGCAGTGAGGGGCGTGTCGCCCGCTGCACCCAGGAGACTTCCTATCTGGACGTCGGCGTCGCTCAGCGCGGCGGTGAGGCGGAACTGGAACGCCAGGAGCCGCGCGTCACCCTGGAGGAGCTCCTGGTCGTAATACGCGTCGTTGATGGCCCCGGCGACCCCGCTGACCTCGACGGAGGCGCCACCGCCGGTCTGCGACACGGTCCCGATCACACGGGCGCCCGCTAGCGCCATCTCCGTAGCACCCGGAGTCACGACCTCGAAGCAGTTGCCGCCCACGCAACGCGTCTCGACCACGGCGTCCAGGGTGGCACCCGTGGGCCAGGTGAGCGTGAAGCCGAGACGCGCGGCGCGTTGCTCCTCCGCCTCCGAAGCGGCCACGCTCAGCCAGCAGGTGACGAGGTCGCCCGCCGCGCCCGCGAGGGTGCAGAACGCCGCGCTGGCACATGCCACGGCCTCCCCGGGCACGCAGCCCTGCCCCTTCGAGCAGCTCTCCACGCCGTTGCAGGGGTCGCCGTCGTCGCAGACCAAGGGGACGCCCGGCTTGCAGCCGTCAGACGCGCAGGTCTCGGTGCCGTTACAGGGGTCGAGGTCGTCGCAGGCCAGGACCGCGCCGGTCGAAGTGCAAGAGCCTTCACCGGTACAGGTCTCACCGGAGGTGCACGGGTCGCCGTCGTCGCAGGCAGCCCCAACCTCGCGCGCAGCCTCGGTGCAGGCGCCCTTATCGCAGGTGGCGACCTGGCACGGACCGCTAGCCTTGCAGTCGTCATCCGTGGTGCAGCCGCCGGCGTCGGTGACGGGGACGTCGCCGCCAGTGGTGTCTGCAGCGACGTCCGCCGTTACGGCCGGCGTGGCGGCCTCATCCCCGCCACAAGCGAGCGTGCACACAAGCGCAAGGGAGCCGAGAACGTGACCGAGGAGACGACCTCCGGCCGCGGGCGCCTTGGGGATGTCCCCCGGGGCCGCCTCAAGGGACTCACCTCCGGCGAGACCGATGGGTCGCCGCGCCAAGGACAGACGCGAGGCCGTCCGGCCCCATGTGAATCGAGCTGTCATGTTCGAGTGCCTCACGCCCTTCTCGGGCCCCGGTTCGTCACGGCTCAAAATCCGACGCACGCCGTCGCACGGTCGTCCGCGGGCGAGTACACGAACGCCCGCCCAGATCCCGTCGTGGCCACGGAGGCGGTGCCTGCGCTGGCCTCCGTCAGGGTGACCGTCCCGCTGCTTGACGCCACAAGGAGCCATTGGCCGTTCGTCAAGCCGGTAGCGCTGACGTTCGTGACCGAGCCCGCGGTCTCGATCTGCACCGATACACCGGCGAGGACCCCGCCCGCTGGGGTGGTGACCACTGCAGCACCGGCGGAGCCTGCGATCGTCCACTCGACCTCCGCGACCGCGAGCGGGCCGTCGACCACCGAGACGGCCAGGAGGTCCGCTGCCGGTCCGCTGGACACGCTGGGCGTCGTGGCAGGGGCCTCCGAGCCCCCGCCGTACTCGGCTCGCACGGTCACCCCATTGGCGGCCGTGCCGCCGAGGCCCATGAGACACACCGCCCCGGCGACGGGCGCGGAGGGGAGGACCGGTGGGTCGTAAGCAACCGCGAAGATCTCTTCGGGCGCCGACACCCCCGAGGCGGTCTTCCTGAACACCGTCACTGCTGCGGTCCCGGGCGAGAACAGCTGGATCCCGGAGGACGGGTCTGCGTGCAGCGACGCGGCCTGAGCGAAGCCCGCTGCCTCGCCGGCGATGGCGACTACCTCGCCCTCGCCGCCGAACGCCGGCGCCGGCCCGAAGACCTCCACGCCATCCGGCCGTGTCTCTACGCGGGCCAGATAAGGCTGGGGCGCGAGGACCGCGGGAGGGCTGGACGGGAGCGTGAGGTCGACCGGCAGAGACACGTTGCCCGGCAGGCCCTGCGCGACCGACAGCGTGGCCCCGGGCGCTACCCCTGTGACGACCACGCCCGCTTGCCCGAGCTCGTCGGCGGTGAAAGAGACGAAACCGAAGGGTCCGCCGAGGTCCACGCTGGCGCCAAGCGCAAGAGCGCCAGGGCCGAACGCGATGGCGGCACGACCGTCGGCTGAGACGGCGCTGACGCGCACCTCACTGAGGCGCGGTGGCCCCAGAAGTACATAGAGTGGGAGCGAATCGCTCCCGTACGTGCCCTTGTCGAACACCACCGGCTGCTCGCCCGGCGGAGCCGTATCGAGCAACACGAAGGCTGCGACCAGGTCGTTCCCCGGGTTCAGCACCTGGTGAACCACCCCTCCGACGCTGACGGTGGTGCCCGCGAGGCTGCTGCCCGTGACCGTCACGACCTCACCGGGTCGCGCGGAGGTGGGCTCTATGTCGCTGATCTCTGGCGGGGAGGGGTTGGCCGGCGTGATCGTCACGGGGGCTGACACGTCGCCCACTGGGGTCTCTACGAGTACCTCCTGTAGCCCCAGCGGCGTGCCCGGGGACACAGAGACCGTGAGCGCGGTGGCGGTGAGCTGGGTGAACAGGGTCTGATCGACCCCCCCGATCGAGACGCGGTCGAAGGGGAACAGGTACGCCCCGAGGATCTGGAGGCTAGCCCCTGCGGCGACGGAGGCTGGCTTCAGCGAGGTGATCGTCGGCTGCCCCACGACCGTGACGGGAAGGCTCGCCACGCCGAACGGGGTCACCGCGAAGAGCGTAGTCTTGCCGGCCGGGAACGCGGATGGGACGAGCGCGCGCACCTCGGTGTTCCCCGGCGACACCGGCACGATGGGCGTGGCTCCGAACGAGAAGGCAGCGCCGTCGAGCCAGTCCCCGCGGATGGTCATCACGGCGCCGGCGAGGACGGGCATCGGGGAGACCTCGACGAGGATCGGTGGGCCAAGAACGACGTCGGTGACGAACACGACGACGGTGTCGAGCCCGCCGGCGGTCGTCACGATGAGGGTGTACGGGCCGGAGGCGAGACCGTCCGGGATCCGCGCGCGGAGCTCGCCATCGTCGTCGAGCCAGGTCTCCAAGGCCTCACCATTGAGCGAGACGGTCCCCGTGGAGAGGTTGGCCCCGTGCAGGAGGATCGGTTCGCCCGCGAGCACGGGGTTCGGCGCGACGCCAGCGACGAAGGGCGGTCCGGGGGCGACCACCACCTCCACGGAGTCCGTTCCCACGGGGCTGTTGACCACGAGGGAGCACGTCCCGAGAGGGGTGAACGGATCGACCACGACCGTGAGCGTCTGGTTTCCGTCGAGGGAGACGATCTGCGCGGTATGCCCGCAGACGGTGACCGTGGTCCCCGCGAGCTCGGTGCCGGTGATCGTGAGGGTGTCTCCGGCCTCGGCGAGCCCCGGGAAGACCGAGGTGACCACCGGAAGGCCGGCGATGACCACCGGCAGGGCGATGACCCCCTGGGGGGTAGTGACGGTGAGCGTGTGCGAGCCGACGGACACGTCCGCGGGGACGACGGCGGTGAACTGTTGGCTGCTGGTCACCGCCGACTCCAGCGTCACGCCGTCGAGGGCGACCACGGTGACTCCGGGAGCGAAGAACGCCCCCACGGCGATGAACTGCACGCCGGCCCACAGCGGGTTCGGGCCGATCCCGTCCACGAGCGGGCCGTAGAGCTCGGCGCAGTTCGGGTCCTCGTAGTTCGGGGGGAAGTCCACCGCGCCCCCCGGAGGGCACCCGTTGAATCGTCCGTCACAACGCTCGACGGCGCCCGGATAGATCGACGGATCGAATGCCGCGCAGTCCACCCCGTCGAGGGCGCCGTCACCGTCCGTGTCGGGGTCGCACAGATCGAGCACGGTGTCCCCGTCGAGGTCGCCGGGCGTGCGAACCAGGAGCCGGTTCAGCGCGTCGAAGTCGCCGCTTCCGAGGCGGTCGTCGCAGTCGAGGTCGATGAGCCGGGCAGGCACGCCCTGGAGGCAGGTCCCTGGAGCGTCGACGCACGGGCTCCGCTCAAGGAGCGCGGAAGGCGACAGACAGCCCGGAGTACAGAAGGAGCCCCCTTCGGGCGCGGGGCGACAAGCCGTCCCCGCTGCGCATGCGCCCGGATCACAGGCGTGCAGGGCGCCTCCTGAGCCCGTGAACTCGCTGAGCACCGTGGCCGTCCGAAGGATGCACTGGAGGTCGGTCGTGGTGACGGCGCCATCCCCGTCGACATCACCCGATGGCGTGGTGCCGATGGGCGCTGCCGTGGCCTCCGCCAGACCGAGTGAGCACGCGACCAGCGCCGCGGAGACCGCACGTTTGTTGAGACCTAACCGCATCGGCACAGCATAGCCGGTCACACTTCCGGATGATACCCACGAGGCCGCGCACAATTGTTGACTTCGCGCAGAATCTCCGGCGCCCGGTCGACGCAGCGTCGCTGGCTCGGTTCGTCCGCATCGCGCCGCACCTATCGGCCGTGGTAGCGTCTCCCGCATGAACGCCAAAGCTCGAACACACGGGTCTGCTTCCCGTCCGCTGCGCTCAACGTGCTTCACCGCTGGCCTCTGCACCGTCGGCGCCCTCTGCGTGCTCGCGCTCAGCGCCTGCAGCGAGAGCGCCGGTGCGCCGGCAGGCGTCGACACCTCCGTCGAGGTCGCGAGCCCAACTGAAGACGAAGCCACCCCTGCGGCATGTCGGGTCGATGCCGACTGCGACGCGACCGCGGGCGCTTGCGAGGCGTGGCGCTGCGCCGCGGGCGAGTGCAGCCTGGGCGCCGCCGAGGAAGGGACCGCTTGCGACGACGGACTCACGTGCACCACGGGCGACGCGTGCACCGCGGGCACCTGTACCGGGGCTCCCGGGTGCGCCGACACCGACCTCTGCGATGGCGAAGAGGCTTGCACGCCCGAAGGATGCGTCGCGGGGTCCCCATTGCTCTGTGACAACGGTGACCCGTGCGACGGGCTGGAGCGGTGCGCGCCCGCCACCGGATGTCTCGCAGGCACCCCGGTCGAGTGCACCGACGGCGACCCTTGCAACGGCGTGGAGACGTGCAGCCCCGGGTCCGGCTGCGCGGCGGCCGAGGTTGCGAGCTGCGACGACGCGGACCCGTGCACCGACGATCATTGCCAGGCGAGTGTGGGATGCGTCTCGGTGCCCAACGGGCAGGCCGGCTGCTGCTCCTCGGCTGCCGACTGCAACGACGACAACCCCTGCACCAGTGAACACTGTGATGCCGGCGGGGTGTGCGTATTCGCACACACGGAGGCCGTGTGCAGCGACGGGGACGCCTGCACCACGGGCGACTCGTGCGAGGCGGGGGTTTGCGTGGGGGCGGAGGCCAGCGGTTGCCAGCGGCTCTGCGCGGGATCACTCGATGACCTCGGCGAGGCGACGTGCACGATCGGGCTCGCCGCCGTGGACCCATCGGCGCCAGCGACTCGGCTCGCGATGAGCCTCGGGACCACGGCCTCCTGGCTCGGCCCACTAGTGGAGCGACGCTGCTGGGGCGCCACCTGCGCCTCGGTCCCCCGCAGCACCGGCGGGGCGTGGGGCAGCACCGGGCACGCCCTCGCGCTCGAGCCGGCCACGTTCGGCGAACTCTGGAAAGCCGGCCGGGTCGAGTGGTTCCCGCTGCAGGGCGAAGCCCCGCTCGGCACGGGGCGGTACGCCGGTGACGTCCTGTCCGGCAACGCGCACCTCGCCACCCTGGAGGTGCACGGCACGCCGAACGCGCCGTTCGAGGTCGTACTTCACGACGCCAGCGCCGCGGCCGGCGCCGAGGCCCTTTCCGTGAGCGCGGTTCCAGTCTCCACCCTGGGCGCCCAGACCGGCGTGATCCTCGCGACCGCCCCACCCAACTGCGGCGAGGCCCTGTGCTTCGATGGGCGCCCTTGCATCTCGGCGGCGTGCGAGGGTGGCAGCTGCGTCGCTTCCTTCGACGCCGGTGACTGCGACGACGGAGACGCCTGCAGCCTGGTGGAGCAATGCGACGGCCTCGGGCACTGCGTCGCTTCGCTGTTGGCTCCGGCGGGTACCACGTGCCTCAGCCCTGATCTCTGTGCCGGCGACGGCGCTTGTGACGCCCTTGGGACCTGTGTCATCCCCTCCACCTCGCCGCCACCCTGCTCCGGCGACTTCGGCCCCTGCGCGCAGGCAACCTGTGACCCCGGCACCGGGTCGTGCTCGGTCGTGCTGGACTCCGGTGCGCCGTGTGACGACGGCGACGCCTGTACCGTTGCGGACCAGTGCGACAGCGTGGGCAGCTGCGCGGGGCTCTCCCTCACCTGCGACGACGGCGTCGCGTGTACCGTGGACGCCTGCGACGCGGGCGGTCTTTGCACCCACGCGCCGGACGCCTCAACGTGCGAAGACGGGAACGACTGCACCAGTGATTCGTGTGACGCCGCCAGCGGTTGCAAACACGTCGTGGTGGTCGGTCCGTGCGACGACGGCGACCCGTGTACGGACCTCGACGCGTGCGGCGCGAGCGGATGCCAGGGACAGCCCGGCTTCGGGTGCGGCTGCGACTCGTTGGCCGACTGCGCTGTCTTCGAGGATGGCAACCGCTGCAATGGGACGCTGCACTGCAAAGACAGCCTCTGTCGCCTGGACCCTGCGAGCGTGGTGACCTGTCCCTATGCCGGGGTGGACTGCACCACGGATTGGGTGTGTGCCCCGGAGACCGGCGAGTGCTCCGGACAGGCGAAGAACTGCGACGACGGCGACCCCTGCACCAGCGACGTGTGCCACGACACCCTCGGGTGCGTCAGCGCGCTCATCGTCGGGTGCGCCGACAACTGGATCTGTGAGGTCAGCGGCCCCAAGGGCGCGGCGGTCACGTGTGCCATCCGACTGGAGGGCCTGCCCCTCGGCTCGATCGACCTCCACCTCACCTGGGACGCCGCGCTGCGGCTCACGCGCCTCACGGACAACCTGTGCTTTGGGCCCACGTGCTTCGACTACGACCTCGTGAGCTGCTCACCCGAAGGCGGGGGGTGCATCACCGAGGCCCTGGCGACCGGTCACTCGCTCTCGCTGGCACCGGCGCAGCAGAAGGATTGGACGACGTGGCTGACGGCTTTCGTCTACCACGTCGGGGCGCCGGGCACCCCGCTGACTTCGGGTGGGCCAGCGCTGATAAAAGCGGAGTTCGTCCTCGATGCGCCCGTGGCAAATACGCGGATCGCGATCTCGGACATGGCAGGCAAGTCCCCCGTGGGTGAGCCACGGGTCTTGTCGGTAGACACTACGGCCGAGGGACGCGTCATCGCGGTGGAGTGACGCTGTTGGGGCTCTCTCGCGCCGCCGCCCGAGTCACTCGCCGGTGATGCCGCGACGCTTGAGCTTCTCGACCAGGGTCGTTCGGTTCAGCCCAAGGAGCTTCGCCGCTTGGGTCCGGTTCCCGGCGGCCCGAGCCAGAGCCTGATCGATGAGTCGCACCTCCGTCTCCTCCAGGAAGCGCACGAGGTCGATCCCCTGCTCTGGGAGCTCGACGCCCTGCCCCACCGCCCTCAGGTCCACACGAACCGGCTCGCGCTGACCCAGTCGCTGCTCGAGGTCTCGCTCGGCGATGTAGCCCTCGCCGGTCATGACCATGACACCCTGGACGACGTTCTCCAGCTCCCTCACGTTGCCGGGCCAGGGCTGCCGCATGAGCGACCGCAGCGCGCCCTCGCTGAAGCCCTGCACCTCGGTGAGCAGGCGCTCGTTGTAGAGCGCCACGAAGTGGTCCACGAGGGGCGGGATGTCCATCGGACGCTCCCGGAGGGGTGGGAGGTGGACGCGGATCACGTTGAGGCGGAAGTACAGGTCCTCTCGGAAGCTCCCGTTGCGGATGGCGTCCTCGAGGGCGACGTTGGTGGCGGCGACGAGGCGAAAGTCGACCTCCTTCGGCCCGGTGGAGCCCAGAGGCTCGATTCGCCGCTCCTGGAGGACGCGCAGCAGCTTGACCTGAAGCAGGGTTGGGAGCTCGCCCACCTCGTCGAGGAAGATCGTGCCGCGATGCGCGAGCTCGAAGCGGCCCACGCGCACGCGGTCGGCTCCGGTGAACGCGCCCTTTGTGTGTCCGAAGAGCTCGCTCTCGAGGAGGTTCTCCGGGATCGCCCCGCAGTTCACGGGCACGAGCGGACCTCGTCGCCGCTGGGACCAGCCGTGAAGCGCCTGGACGACGACCTCCTTGCCGGTACCGGACTCCCCCGTGATGAGGACATTGCAGTCCGTCCGGGCGACCCGACGGACCACAGAGAGCACAGCGCCGAGCGGCGAGCCGGGCGCGTGAATCGGCATCGTGACGTCGTTCGTCGTTTCGTCCTTCACAGGTCGGTCGGTAACACGGTCGATGCCGGGCGTCACGTTCTTGACACCATCCTGCGGGTCCCAGCCCGGGGCCACCGCCCGCAGGCTCGGGAGGACCTCCGGGTGCGTGGTCGTGACGCGAGGGCGCTCGACCTCTAGACTCCCGCCCCATGCGACTTCGCCCCCTGGTTTGCGCTCTCGTCTGCGCCGCTGCTGAGGCCACGGCCAGCGCACCGCCGCTCGGCTCTCTCCTCGCCTCGGCCCCGCCCCCGGCGATCGCCGAAGCACTCGAACGCCTGAGCGCCGCGCCAGCGGACAGTGAACGTCTCCGCGCGCTCTTGAACGCCAGCCCCGCGGTGGGAGGGGTCAGCGGACTACTCGAGCACACCGCCAGGGCCATGGAAGCCGCGCCGAGGTCCGCTGGGGCGCAACTGGCGCACGCGTTGATCCTACGCGAGGCCGGCCGGTGCGCCGAGGCCGCCCCCATCTTCACCGCTGTCGGCACGGCCACGGGGCTACGCCTCCGTGCGCGCTGCGAGCTCGACTCCGGAGAGCTCGAGGCCGCGTTCAAGAGCCTCGAAGCGGGCGCGGCGCTCGCCAAGCCCGCCGAGCGCGCAGAGATCCTCGATGCGCTCCTCGAGGTGGCCCTCTCGGCGGAGCGCGCCGAGGTGGTGGACCGCGCGGTGGCCGGCCTCCTGGAGGGCACGCCGCGGGATGTGGAGCGGACCGTCGCGCTCGCCGAGCGTCTCGAGGGCCGCGGCCGTGTGGACGCAGCGCTGAAGCTCTGGGAGCAGCTGGCGGCCGGGCAGGACCCGCGGGTCACCGTGCTCGCCACCCTTCGAGTCGGGCGTATCGCGGTCCGCTCGGGCAATCCGGGCCGAGGGATCGCGGTCCTCGAGGGTGCGCTCGGCCGGTTGCCGGACGAGCACCCGGCTGAGCCCGAGCTGCGGGAAGCGCTGATCGACGCGTACCGGCAAGCCGGCCGGGAGCCGGAATACATCTCGAAGCTCGAGGGGCGCCGCCGCTCGTACCCCGAGACCCTCGTCCTCGCCCGGCTCTACGAAGAGTCCGGACAGGACGCCAAGGCCCTGGTGCTCTGGCGCGAGGCTTGGTCGCTTCGACCGCGGAATCGCGACGCCCGAGACGCCGTGATGCGCATCGTGAGCCGGATCGGGACCCCGGAGGACGTCGAGGCCGAGCTGCGCCGCCTCGTCAAGTCCGGAGGGCCCGACGCCGAGCTCGAGCTCGCCGCGCACCTTCACGCCTCTGGCAAGGGCCCTGCGGCCACGAAGCTGCTCGGACAGCTGGCAGCGCGAGCCTCCGGTGACGCGGAGGTCCTGATCGCCGTCGGCGAGCTGCTGCAGCGCATCGACGGGCCGGCGGACCTGGTGGAGAAGGTCTACGAGGCGCTAATCCGTCTCGAACCCGGCGAGGAGGCCCACCTCGTCGCGTACGGCGAGGTCTGGTTCGCGCGGGGTGATACGGCCCGGGCCATCACCGTCTGGGAGAGGATCCCCTCGGCGATGAAGAGCGCACCGCGCGCCGCGCTGGTCCTGGCACGGCTGTACGCGGACCACGACCTCATGGTGGAGGCCGACAAGCACTACCGACGGGCGGTCGAGCTCACCCCCACGAAGGCCTCCACCGCCCGCAGCTACGCCCTCTTCCTCGAGCGCGCCCGGAGAGGCGCGGAGGCCGTACCGCTGTGGGAGAAGGTCCACGAGCTCATCCCGCCCGCCGAGGCAGAGGCCCGCCGGGACGCCCGGCGACGGATTATCGAGCTCCTGGAGGCGGACGGCGCCCTGGACGCCCGCCTCGATGCGTGGGCCAAGAGCGGTCCAACCGCGAGCCGGCTGTTCGTCGCCGAGGCGCATTTGGCAAGGCGCCGCCTGGACGCAGCGGGCGCTGCGCTGGCTGGCGCCGAGGACGTGGAGTCGCTGCTGCTGCTCGACGAGATCCACGAGCGCTCCAATCGAGCAGAGGAGAGCCTGCGGGTGCTCGAGCGGCTGGTTCAGCTGGACCCGTCGCACGCCGCGCCGCGCCTCCGACGGATGTCCGAGCTTTCCCTCGGGCTCGGCCGCTCCGAGGACGCCGAGCGCTTCGCCGAGCGCAGGGTCGATCTGGCTCCCGGCGACGCGCAGGCCCTGGAGTGGCTCGGTGATGTCCAGCTCGCGCGCGGCCGCCCGGAGATGGCCTTGGCCTCGTGGCGGCGGTCCCTCGAAGCGGACCCCGCACCGGTGCCGCTCCGCCAAAAGCTCGTTCGACTCCTCGATACCCTCGGCCGCACTCGCGAGATCGAGGTGGCGCTCACGGAGATCGTGGAGCGCGCGTCCGACCCGACTGACGTGCTCTCCGCGGGCCGACAGCTCGCCGCCGTGGCGGGCCCCACGGGAATCTCTCGCCTCCAGGCCCTGCTCAGCCGGCTGAAGGCGCAGCATCCGCGTAAACCCGTCTACCGCGAGCTCCTGCTCGACCTCTTCGCGTCTCGAGCCACCGCGCTGGATCGCGCGCGACGCGCCGCGCCGGAGAGCGACGCCCGCGCCCGCCTCGCGCTCCTCGGGGAACAGGCGCTCCAGGCGGTGGTCGAGTCGATGTCGGGGCCCAGCGCGTCAGTGCGCCACCGCGTGCTTCGCCTCATTGCGCTCACGCGCCCCTCCCCCGTGGCCCCGCTCCTGGGTCGTCTCCTGAGTGAGAAGGATCGCAGCGTCGCGGCCCAGGCGATCGTGGCGCTCACACACGTGGCGATGGGGCACGGTCCCCGCCCCACGGGGCTCTCGGCGTCCCTCCCCGCGCTTACTGGCCTCGCCACCGCCCGGGATCATGGCCTCGCGAACCTCGCGATCTGGGCGCTCGGCGCGGAGGCCGGCGCCCCTGCCTCATCCACGCTTACCCGCTTCGTCATCGGCCCTGAGGCCAGACCGGATCGGGGGTTCGTAACCGCCCTCGCCTTGGGCATCCGCGGGAGGGCCGATGGGCTAGACGCCGCACTCGAGCTTCTGCGCTCGGGAGACGTCACCGTTCGACCCGCCGCGGCATGGGCCCTCGGCGCGATCGGAGAACGCCGTGCTGTGCGGGCGTTGGTGGACCGCCTCACGGGCGAGACCGGCGCGGCGCGCGCGGCGATCGCCTGGGCGCTGGGCGCGATCGGCGAAGCGTCCGCGCTCGGTCCGGTTCTCGAGGCCGGCTGGGCCGATCCCGGAGATCATCCGGCGCTCGCAGACGCCGCGCTGGCGCTCCTGTCTCCCGCGCCCGAGCCGGGCTCGCGGCGCCTTCGTCTGATCGACGCGTATCTGGACGTCGCGGATCCCGCTGAGTCACGGCTGGCGGCGGAGCGCGCGTTTCCGGCGTTGCTGGTGCCGCTCCAGTCGGGGCCTGCTGCCCCCAATGCGCTCGGCCGTCACCAGGAGGCCGTGAGGGAGGCGCTACAGCGTGCGCTGGCAGCGTCGGGGCCGGTGGCACAGCGCACGGTCCTCATGGGGCTCCTCGGCGGCGCCGCCGTGAGCGCCCAAGCGGCGCCCACACCAACAGAGCGAGCCTCCTTGAGACTCGGACCTCTGCTCCCGGATCTCGAGGTGCCCGATGCGTGGCTCCCGGCGGTCGACACAGCCGTGGCGCGCTTGGCGCTAGGTGGAGAGCCGCGAGTGCGCCTGCTGGCCCTCAGGGTTCTCGGCAGGACACGCGGTGAGGCCGGCAGCCGTGCACTGGAGGAGGCCCTCGCGCGTCGGGAGCCCGAGGCCGCCACGGCTGCGGCCGAGTCCATCGCGGAGCGCGGAACTCCCCAGGCCGCGGCGCAGCTGAGCTCGCTCCTTCCCTCGCTCGACTCCTGGCTTCATCGCGCCCGCGTCGCCCGCGCCTTGGGTCGACTGGGCGCCGAGGCTGCGCTCATGACGCTTGTCCGCGATCCATCGAGCGGAGTCCGCGTGGCCGCCCTGGAGAGCCTGGCGGTGAGAGGTGAAGGTGCGGTAGCGGTGGTATCGGCCGCGTTGGGGGACCCGGATCCGCTCACAGTGGCTGCGGGCTTGCGCCTCGCGCTGCGCAGTGGCGTGGACGTCCGCGCTCAGCTCCCGGGGCTCCTAAAGCACAAGAGCCCGAGCGTTCGCCGCGCGGCGCTCATCGCCGGTCGAGGAGCCGGTTCAGCGCGCTGATCTCGTGCCCTTCCTTGGAGGTGCCGCCCATACCGCCGGTGATCTGGAACTTCAGCGCCTCCTCCACTGTCATCTCGATGAACTCCACCTTGTCCTTCGGGAAGAAGACGAGGAATCCACCCAGCATGTAGCTGAACGGCAGGTATACGGCCGACTTCAGGCCGTCTTCGCTGTCGGTGGTGCGGATGCCGATCATGTGTATGCCTGGCGAGATCTCCACCCGCACGGCGGCACCCTGGACGCGGTCCTCACGGGGCCCTAAGAAGCCCATCAGATCGCGCACGGAGCCATAGACCGTCTTGACCAGCGGGACGCGCCCGATCAGCCGCTCCGCCACATCCAGGAAGCGCCTGAAGAGCAGGAGGTGTGAAAGGAGGCCCACCCCGTACACCACGATGACCGCGAGCAGGAGCCCGAGCCCTGGTATCTCGCTGGCGAAGTCCCCAAGCCACCCGCGGACCCCGCCGTCGAACCACGAGACAGTGGCCACGAGGATGTAGAGGGTAACGATCGCCGGGATCGCGAGGACGAGGCCCTGAAACAGGATGGAGAGGTGACGCTTCATGGTGTGGGGCGGGCATCCAGACTCAGGGCGGGGCGCGCCCGGTTGGAGCGGGGCCCGCGGTCGAGCGCCCGCGACGGAGCTGCGAACGCGAGATAGCCGCTGGCCGTGGCCCGGCGGGTGAACTCGTCCACGGATCGCTTCCTGCGTATGTAATCCACGGCCAGGACGGGGGCACGTCCACGGAGCCGCTGGAGGGTCTCCTCGACCCATCGGGTGTGGGCGGTGGTCGCGCGGCGCTCCCCATGGAAATAGGTGTCCTCGATGGCCCATCCGTCCACGACCGTCGAGAGGCGCTCCAAGAGGACGATGCCGTTCTGCGGGACCACGAGCGCGCCTGCGCGAAGCTCGCGAGCCCGGCGCGCAACACGACCCACCAGCGCCGCCATTTGGACCTCGATCTGCGGGCAGTCCGCAGAGCACGCCTTGGCGTACGCTCGGGCCACCCCGGGATGCTCCGTCACATCCACCCGGTCCAGGTAGAGCCCGTCGAAGCCCTGGCGGATCAAGCGCTCGACCCGGGCGTCCACGATCTGATTCCACTCGGGGTCCCAGAAGCGCACCGGGTAGTTGCCCCGCCACTCGGGGTTCTCGGCCAGGATCCAGCTGGGGCGTCGTCTGCGCCACTCCGGCTTGAAGTCCGCCCGGTAGTCCTCGGCCTCGCCGATCGACAGGTACGCTAGCACCACGCGCCGGCCTCCGTCGGGCAGGAGCTTCAACGTTTCGAGGGTCTCGGGCGCCCAGGGTCGGCGGGACTCGTCCTCGCCGTCGATGACGAGCACCTCGGCGCTACTCGCGACGAGCTCGGGCACTTGGACGCGCTGTAGCTGGTAGTGCCACGTGCGGGCAGACGAGAACGCGGTGCCCGCGTCCGCGCCGACCACCGTGTGGACCGCGTGTGCAGCGATCAAGACCGCCCAGCCGCTCATCACGCCCTCCGTGTGACGATGATGTGGGTCCCAGCGCTGGGTCGGCGCCCCTTGGGCGGGATCGGGGTGACCACCAGCGCTCCCCAGCCGGAGACCGTGTCGCGGACTCCGGGGGCGAAGGAGGCCGAGGGTACCCCTCGCTCCTCGGCGCGCTGCCCGAAGATCCAGCGGCTGCCGGCGAAGGCCTTCTCGTAGAACTTGGCCACGTCCTCGAAGGCCGCGGTGGTCCGGTACTGCCGGAAGCCATCGAGCTCGACGTCTACGGCGGCGTCCGGGAACACCGGCTCACCGAACGGGCCCGCGGTCTCCGCCATCAGAGTGTAGGCGGCCCCAAGGTGACCCGAGCTTCGGGCCCGGTGAGCTCCAGGATGTGGAGCCCGTGCTCCGGGTAGGAATGGCGGACCACCGCGGTTTCCGTCCCGAAGACCTGCCGGTGCGGATCCACGCGGAGCTGGGCCCAGCGGGTCTCGTTGGAGCTGCTGCCCAGCTTGAACACGACGGCGTCGGACGACACGACGCGCTCGAAGGGGTCGGTGCGATATCGCACCAAGTCGTGGAACGTATCGCGTGCGGTGAGGCTGCGGAGCCACGGGTAGCTGTCGCGCAGGTGTTGGAACATCTCTCGCTGCTTCACGCGCAGGGTTTTCCAGCCCATCCCCCCGTTTCGTTCGGGGTCGTAGACGTCGTCCGGGTGAGCGAAGTGGGTCCACAGGCCGGCCAGCATGATCCCATCGTGGAAAGGCACGTTGTTGTGCGCGCCCACGTAGAACTCGCTGGAGACCCGCGGCATGCCCATCAGCGCGGGGACATCGGGATCCCGGTCCCACTCGCCGCCCTCGACGTCGCCGTCGTCCAGATAGCTCGTGGCGAGCACCCGGGTCTCGGGGAAGACCGCCGCCACGGCTTCCTTGCCCGCGCGGTGGATGTGGTTGTTCGGGGCGATGTACGTGAACGGCATGTTTCCTGGGCCGAAGAGCTTGGCCCACTCCGTTCGCGCGAGGCGGAGTCCGTCCATCATCGCCTCGCGACTTGGCCAGCCCGCCGAGGTGTAGCCCTTCTCCGTCACGAGCGACTGATGGTTGTATCCGTGGAGCCCGATCTCGTGGCCCTGCGCCATGGCATCCCGCGTGATCTGCTCCGGCACCCCTTTCGAGACCTCCGAGAAGAACGGGTCGGCCGTGAACCCCGTGGACGTCGCGTCGTCGTAGCTGAAGATCAAGACGAACGTGTACTTGATGCCGAAGTCCTTCGCGTACTGCTGCATGTCGGGCCACCAGGTGTCGCGATAGAAGTCGGTGTCCGAGAGCCCGTATTCGCCTTTGATCGGCTCCTTCACCACGTTCCACATGGGCTGCGGGCAGTCGTCGACGAAGTAGACCCCTGCGTTCACGAGCGGAGCGGCAGCCGCCGGCTGGCTCATCAGGACGAGCTGAAGCAGCTGGCCCCGGTAGACCTTGTCGGCCAGGGCCTGATCGTTGCGCACCAGCACGCGCCCGCGACCGTGCTTCACGGACCACAGGACGGGAGGACCGCCCACTGCGCGAGCGAGCGGGCGCGCGGCTTTGTCGAGCTCCACGGGGTGAACGCTGGCGATGGGCTCGGATGCCTCGCCGGGGCCGGGATCATCCGACACCGTCATGCCGTCTACGCCGGGGAACAGCCCGGTTTCGTACTTCACCGAGACGACCTCCCGAAGCGTGGGCTCCCAGGTCTTGACGCCGAGCATCGCCTTCCACTCGCTCCGGAAGTTCGGCAACGCGACCACGAGGCCGCCCCCATCCTCTCGTACCCACGCTTCGACCATCCGCGCCGCTGCCGGCGGGAGTTCAGACGCTTTGTCCGTGGCGAAGACGACCGTTCCATACGGTTGGAGGTCTTCGCGCACGAGGCGCCGAACGTCTGCGATGGACACGAAGTCCACCTGGAGGCGGGCGTATCGGGCCAACCAGGAGAGGTTGTTCTCCATGCTGCGACCGAACGAGTAGTCCGGCTCGGTCACCGCCAATATCCGGTCGGAGCGTTGGGGCGCAGGCGCGAGGAGGCCCGCGTGCAGGATCTTCGGCAGATCGATGAGGAACTCGCCCTTGGCGTTAGTGAGGTACTGCTCCAATACCATGCCGCCGGTCGGTGAGCTGAAGACCAGCGCCGACTCCGAGCCGCCAACGCCCACACGTCGGACGAGGAGGTGGGGAACAACCGCGGGATCGGTAACCCGCACCCACTGGTAATGGGCCGACGCTGCCAGGTCCACCCCATTCACGACCACTGGATTCGACGACACCACCTCGAGCTCCGCCGCCTGATCCGTCCAGTTCCCGCCGAACGCCACGCCGAGGCGGCGAAACACGCGGTTCAGTTCGCCGTAGTCGGTCCAGACTTTCGTCTCGAGGTTCTGGTAGGCCCCGAAGTTACCTAGGATCAGGAAGCGCTTGCCAGCCACCAGCTGCTGCTCCGCCCAGCCGATGTAGGCGGCCGGGTTCACCATGCCGATGTCCTTGAAGGCAGTGACCACGCCGCGAGCGTCGCGCATGATCTCGGCTCCGGGCAGGCCCTGTGCGATGTCGTGCAGCACCAGCGACAGACCGACCTTCTCCAGCGCCACCGCGACATTGGGGAGGATCGCCCTCTGACCCTCGCCTCCCGTGTCTCCCGAGTCGTACAACCCGACGATGCGGCTGGAGGGCTGCAGATATTGCGGCCGGTCAAGGAGGCGGGCAGATGCGCTAACCGCGAGCCCGAGGGCCGCGGTGCACAGACAGACGAGCTTCAATCGGTACACGGCGCCAGAGGATAGCGGCGTGACTCTCGCTTGGCCAGCCCACTAGCGAATGGCATGCTCCGCCGCTTGGACGAGGACCTCCAGCTCACCGGCACCGTCACCCGGGTGCTCTACACGAATGAGCAAAACCACTGGACCGTGTTGACGCTGAAGCCGGAGAGCGACGAAGAGTTGCACCAGGGCCTCGTCACCGTGGTCGGGACCATGGCGGGCGTGCGGGAGAACGAGCGGCTGACCGTCATGGGTCACTTCGAGCTGGACCCGCGGCGGGGCCGTCGCTTCCGGATGGTCCGATACCAGATCGCGCTCCCCGTCACACGGGCCGGCATCGAGCGATACCTCGCTTCTGGGCTCATCCCCGGGATCGGTCCGAAGACCGCCGAGCTATTGGTCAAGCGCTTCGGCGAACAGACCCTCGAGGTCATCCGGCGAGCGCCCGAGAGGCTCCGAGCCGTAAAGGGCGTGGGGCAGAAGAAGGTGGCCGAGATCGTCAAGGCGTTCCGCGAGCACGCCGGGCAGGCCGAGCTCCTCGCGTATCTCCAGGGTCTGGGCGCCAGCCTCAACCTGGCCCGCCGCCTCTACGAGCTCTGGGGAGACGCGGCGGTGAGCAAGCTCCGGGCGAACCCGTGGGTCCTCGCCGACGAGCTCAGCGGCGTGGGTTTCGCCCGCGCTGACGCGATCGCCGAAGAGCTCGGCCTCGGTGGCGCCCACCCCGAACGGGTCTCTGCGGGGCTCGCTCACGTCCTCGACGACGCGCGCCGCGAGGGTCAAACGGCCCTGCCGCGCCCTGAGCTCGTCCATCGCGGCGAGCGGCTCCTGAAGGTCGACGCGAGCGTCGCCGAGGCCGGGCTCGAGGCACTGATCAGCGCCGGCAAGGTGGTCGCGGAGGTGGTGGGCGACGGTCCGCTCTGTTACCTCGCCGAGCTCCACCGGGCCGAGTCCCGGGTCGCGAAGCGCTTGCTCCGCCTCCTCGGAGGAGGGACTGCGACATCAACAGACGAGCTCACGGGCCTTGCGATCGCCGAGTCCGAGGCCACGCTGGGCCACGCACTGGCCCCCGAGCAACACGACGCGGTCGCCCTGGCCCTGAGCCGCCCCGTGGCGGTCATCACCGGCGGCCCGGGCACCGGCAAGACCACCATCGTGCGCGCCGTCGTCGCGGCGTTTCGAGTCATGGGCCGCGCGGTGGCCCTCGCAGCCCCCACCGGGCGCGCGGCGAAGCGCCTCAACGCGGCCACCCGACAGGCCGGAGTGAACGAGGCGCGCACCATCCATCGGCTGCTCGAGTGGCAGCCGGCGAAGGGCGGCTTCGGGCGAGACGAGGACAAGCCCATCGACGCCGACGTCGTCATCGTGGACGAAGTCTCCATGGTCGACTTGCCTCTGATGGACTCGCTGCTCCGCGCGCTCCGGCCCACTGCGCGCCTCGTCCTAGTCGGTGACGCCGATCAGCTCCCGTCGGTGGGGCCCGGAGCCGTGTTGCGTGACCTGATCGCGTCGGGTTCCGTCCCGGTAGCGGCGCTCCGTACGATCTTCCGGCAGGGCGCCGGGTCGCTCATCGCGGAGAACGCCCATCGGATCCTGCGCGGTGCGCTGCCGGTCGACGGGCCCGCGGGAGAACTCGCTGACTTCTATTGGATCCGCAAAGACGACCCCGAGGAGATCCTCGCGGTCCTCGCTCGCCTCCTGACCCATCGGATCCCGTCTGCCTTCGGACTCGACCCCAGACGTGAGGTGCAGGTGCTCACGCCGCAACACCGCGGGCCGGTGGGTTCCGAGGCGCTGAACGAGCGGATTCGGGCCCTGCTCAACCCCGAGTCCGCTCAGGCGGAGGGGCGCTTCGCCGTGGGTGACAAGGTCATGCAGGTGAAGAACAACTACGAGAAGGAGGCCTACAACGGAGACGTCGGCTTCGTAGTCGACGAGCAAGGAGGCGTAGTCACGGTAGCCTTCGAGGACTCGGGGCGTTCGCTCACCTACTCCCGCGACGAGCAGGCGGAGCTCCAGCCTGCGTGGGCGATCTCGATCCACAAGTCACAGGGGAGCGAGTATCCTGGCGTGGTCCTTCTCCTGCACACCGGACACCACGTGATGCTGCGCCGCAACCTCGTCTATACCGCTCTCACCCGAGGGCGACGCCTCGTGGTGCTACTCGGACCCACGCGAGCCGTCGAACGCGCCGTCTCCGAAGCCACCGCGGCGCCCCGCCACAGCGGCCTCGCCCAGCGACTGAGGGCCGGGAACGCTCCACCGCGGGACGCCACGTGAGCGCGAAGATCGGCCAGGTGGTGTATCTGCACCACGGACAAGACCTGCGGCCCGCACGGGTGATCGGCGGCTCGGCTGTGGTCCTCGAGGTCGAGCAGAGCGGTGGACATCGCTCGACGCATGGCCTTGCCAGGTTCGCCCATCTCTCGGAGCACACCGTGGCGTCCGGCGAGGCCCTCGTTGCGTGGGAAGCCCTGGTCCATGAGCTCATGGCCGGGATCGACGTACCCACCCTGTGGGAGGCGGTCGCCGGAGCCAATCACAGCCTCGGGGAGCTGGCCGCGATCGCTGGACCTGCGCCCGGCCCGGCCGCCGACGACGCCACCTTCTGGGCCCTCACTCGGAACCAGGCGTACTTCCGGCGAGTCGAGGGCGGGCAGTACGTCCCGCGGCCGCGGGAAGAGGTCTACGCCGCGCGCGCGGCCGAGCAGGAGAAGCGGGAACGCGCAGAGCTGGCGGACGCGGTCACTGCCTGGCTCCGGGGCGAGCCCGCGAGCCCCGAGCAGGTGACGCGCTTCGTCAAGGCGCTGGAGCCCCTCGTCATCTACGACGACGACCGCGCGGAGTGCGAGGTGGGGCGCGCGGCGTTGCGGCGTCTGGGCCCCAAGAGCCCAGAAGGCGACGGCCCGGCGCTCTTCAGGCGCCTCGTTGATCTCGGGGTCTTCACGCCCGACGAGAATCTCCCGCTGAGGCGCTCGGGCTTGCCCACGGTCTTCACTCCCGAGGTCCTGGCCAACGCCGAGAGCCTTGCCGCAGACACCGACACGCTCGCACGCCGCGACCTCCGCGAGCTGCTCACCGTGGCGATCGACGACCCGCACACCACCGAGATCGACGACGCCTTCGCGTGGACGGAGTCCCCTCGACGCCTCTACGTCTGCATCGCGGACCCCTCGGCGCTGATCCCCGAGGGCTCTCCGGTAGACCTCGAGGCGCGCCGTCGGGCGGCCACGCTCTACCTGCCCGAGGGTAAGGTCCCGATGCTGCCGGAGCGCCTGTGCGACGACCGCGCGAGCCTCGTCGCGGGTCAAGACCGGCCCGCGATGGCGTTCGTGTTCGAGATCGGTCCTACGTGGCGCATCGAGGGCTTCTCGATCGAGGACGTGCTGATCCGCGTCGACTGCGCGCTGACCTATCGAGACGTCGACGCGATCCTCCGCGGAGCCAAGGAACACGTGGCCGGCGCACTGCTCGTCTCGCTCGCTGCGGCCAGCGAGAGGCAGCGTCAGGATCGCATCGAGAACGGCGCGATGCCGATCGACCGGCGGGACATCAGCATTCATTGTACGGACGACGGCAAGGTCGAGGTGCTCGCTTACCGCACGGACGACGCCTCGCGGAGGCTCGTGGCGGAGTGGATGATCCAGGCATCGAGCCACGCCGGGCAGCTCTGCTCGGAGCGGCGCGCGCCTGCCGTGTACCGGCGGCAGAGCCCTCCCGATGAGCGCCCACACATCCCCACTGGACGGGCCCTCCAGGGGCACGAGATCCACAGCATCTTGAAGACGCTGCACAAGGCCGAGCTCAGCACCACGCCGGACTCGCACGCAGGGCTCGGCCTGGCCGCCTACACCCAGGTCACCTCGCCGCTACGCAGATACCAGGATCTGCTCATGCACCGGCAGCTTCGCCATGTCCTGCGGCGAGGCGTGGCGCGTTACTCGGCGGACGAGCTCATCGGCCACTTCTCCACCCTCGAGGCGCAGGCCGCCTCGCATCGCGAGGTCGAGAGGGAGAGCCGGCGCTACTGGCAGTTGCGACACCTCGAGGGCCGGGTGGGTCAGCGGGTGAAGTGCGAGGTGCTTCGTTCGGCCGGGAAGCGGCTCGTGGTGGAGCTCGTCGACTTCGGGGTGCAGGCCCTTTATCAGCCCACAGGGAAGACGCCGGCGCTCGGGGACATGGTGGTGTTGCTCCTCAAGTCGGCAGACGCGCGCCGAGACCGAATAACTTTGGTCTGAGGGCCACCTACGGTCAGCGTCGCAACGCGCGCTCGACTGCGTTGATGAGCTCCGGCACCAGGAAGGGCTTTCGCAGGAAGGTCGTGTTCACTGGGGGGCCTGCCGTACCAAGAGCCTCGCGCGAGTTGCCGCTGGTGAGGATCACCGGCGTGGTGATGCCCAGCCGGGTGGCCTCGGCCAACACCTCGAGACCGGAGACATCCGGCAGGCCCACGTCCAAAAGCGCGACGTCCGCCACACCGCCTCTCAGGGCCACGAGCGCCGCGCGCCCACTGCCCACGCAAACCACGGTGAAGCCCCGGGACTCGAGCACGTCCACGCAGAGATCGCGCACCACGTCGTTGTCCTCGACAACGAGGACCCGAGCCCCCGTGGGTGCCGGCGGTGCCTGCTCCCCGGGGACGCATCGCGCCGCCGCGGCGCGCAGCGTGAGGACTACCGTGAGCCCACCGTTGGCTCCGGCAACGCAGTTGACCGTCCCGCCATGTGCGGCAATCAGCGCACGGCTGACCGGCATGCCGAGGCCGAGGCCCGGGCCGCCAGTGCGCGTGGACTCCAGAGGGTCGAACAAGGTGGCGAGCTGCGCCTCCGAGAGCCCGACTCCGTCGTCCGCGAGCGTGAGCCGGTGGTGGGGGGTCTCTCCCGGCTCTGCCGCGCGCGCTGTCTCGACCACCAGGCTGATGCGGCCGCGGCGACCATCCGGCCACAACATGATGCCGTCACGCGCGTTGACGCACAGGTTGAGCAGCACCTGCCGCAGCGCCGCCGGGTGAACCACTCCGTACAGCGGCTCCGGCGGGAGAACCAGCGCAAGGGCCACCCGCTCGGACAGTAGCCCTCGGACCATGCCGACGGTATCGCGAACCACCGCCGTGACGTCGCACCACGCCTCGACCTCGCCGTCGCTCGGGTGTGCGAGCTCCAGCAGGCCGTCCACCAGCGACGCGAGGCGCTGCGAGGCCTCGTCGACTCGCCTGGCTGCGAGGTGATTGGGATCCGCCGCTGGGAGGCGCTGCGCGAGGAGCGCAGCGTTTCCGCGCACGCCAACCAGGAGGTTGTTGAGGTCGTGGCCGATCCGGCTCACCAACCCACCAAACATCTCCCTCTGGCCCAGCGCCACCACCTGCCGCTCGAGCTCCACCTCGCGCCGCGCATCGGCAACCAGGATCAGGCTCCCGATCCGCTCGCCACGACCGTCGCGAATGGCGCGCCCCGTGGCGTTGACGATGCCCATCTTCCCGAACACGGACACGAAGGGGGCGCGGCGCACATCGAAGGCCTCGCCAGAGTCGATGAGCGCCGTGAGCTCGGTGATCCACGGGCGCATGTTCGGCAGATCGACGATGCGCATCCCCACCGCGACGGAGGGGCGATTCGTGGGCACGCCCAGTATCTCCCGGATCGCGGGGTTCTCGTAGCCGATGCGCCCCTTCGAATCGAGTCGCAGCACCCCGAGCGGCAGCGCCTCGAGGAGCGTCGCCGCCAGGTCCACCGAGACGAGGACGGACTCTGCCGTGTCTGGACTGCCCGGCTGCGGCGCCACCCTGGGGGTGGCCACGTACGCATGCGCATCGACAAGGGGGTCCAGGCTCGAACGCCAGCTGACCACCCGGGGTTCCCTGGCCAGATCGACCTCCGGGTGCCACCGATACCGCGTGCCGAGGCAGGCCCAGAGCTCCGCGAGCCCGAGCGCCCCCGCGCTGAGCTCGGGGCCCAGCTTCGTGCGCAACGCACCGACCACCTCAGCCCCGAGTGTGGGCGAGTGGGCGAGGAGCGTGACCGTCCTCGCCACCAGCAAGACGTGCGCTTGGCTCAGACCCGCGCCCGCACTCCCAGCGGCGATAGCGGCGTGCGCTGACGAGTCGGATGAACCCGAGCTGCCATGACCCGGCGGAGCGAGCGCCTCCACGGCGTGCGTCTGCTCCCACTGACGAATCAACGCTCCGGGGTCTTCCCAACCCCCGAACTCCAGCCAGCCTGCGAGCGCCTCGGGAGGCGCTCCCCCACTCAGGAGCTGGGCCCCGTGCAGATACAGCGGGTAGCGCCGCCGGGTGGACAGGCTGAGGTAGAGCAGCACGCCGTCCAGCAGGCTCCGCGGCAGCGCCGACGCGACGTAATGTCGGTCGAGTGCGTGGACTACGACGGCTCGGTCCGGCTCGGGCAGCGCGTCCAGCATCGCCGGTCCGCCGCCAAACGCCTGCCGAACACGAGCCTCGGCGCTGGTCACGCCGCGCGCTCGCTGTACGTGAACGTGAGCGCGTCGTCCGCGGCGCCGATGGTGACAGCACCGCCGTTCTCCAGCTGGCCGAACAACACCTCGTCGGACAGCGGCTGCTTGATGCTGTTGCGGATCACTCGAGCGAGCGGGCGCGCACCCATCGCGGGATCGAAGCCCTTCTCGGCGAGCCATGCCCGTGCCTCGGGTGTGACCGTGAGCGTCACGCGCTTCTTCGCGAGCTGCCCGTCGAGCTCCGCGACGAACTTGTCGACGATGAGGAGCATGATGCCCATGTCCAGGGGCTGGAAGCCGATCTTGGCGTCCACCCGGTTCCGGAACTCGGGGCTGAACGCTCGGTTGTAGGCCTCCGTGTCGTCCCCCTGCCCCGCCGCCCGGCCGAAGCCGATGCCTCCCCGCGCGACGTCCCGAGCGCCCACGTTCGACGTCATGATCAGGATGGCGTTGCGGAAGTTGGCCGTGCGGC
>SXGT01124266.1_pt1 | contig 35198 bp, 26 predicted proteins | sample 3176221 | NCBI WGS metagenome assembly SXGT01 (sample SAMN11356862, study PRJNA531348) | freshwater metagenome | isolation source: freshwater sample F1-120 | place: China: Fuxian Lake, Yuxi | collected 2017-12-25 | reverse complement strand
GAAGACGGCTTCGAGGTCTACGTTCCGCACGGCAAGGAGAAGCTCGTGTGGGACGCGTTCATGGAATCCGGGCTGCCGCTCGGCATGACCGCCATCGGCCTCGGCGCGCGCGACACGTTGCGCCATGAAGCCGGCATGCCGCTCTACGGCCACGAGATCGACGAGACGACCAATCCGCTCGAAGCCGGCCTCGACTGGGCGGTGAAGATGAACCACGACTTCGTCGGCAAGCAGGCACTCGAGAAGGTGCTCGCCGCCGGCGGTACCGGCCGCAAGCTGGTCGGCATCACCAGCAGCAGCAAGCGTTGCCCGCGCCAGGGCTATCCGATCGTCAAGAACGGCGCCGCCATCGGCCACGTCTGTTCGGGCAACATCTCGCCGACGTTGGACACGAACATCGCGACGGCCTACGTTCGCACCGAGTTCGCGGCCCCCGGCACCACGCTCGAGTTCGTCGTGCGTGACAAACCCGAGCCCGCGGTCACCGTCCCCATGCCGTTCTACAAGCGCGCGCGCTGATCACCGTCGATCGCCCGCCGGCAACCGCACTCGCAAAGCCAAGCCCTCAACACGAACCTCCCATGCGTCCCACCGACTGCAGCTACCAGAAGAGTCACGAGTGGTGCAAGATCGAGAACGGCATCGCCACGATCGGCATCACCGACTTCGCTGTTTCGCACCTGAGCGACCTCGTCTTCCTCGACCTGCCGCGCAAGGGCGCCTCGGTCACGATCGGTGAGAGCTTCGGCGAAATCGAATCGGTGAAGGCGGTCAGCAGCCTCTACGCGCCGGTCAGCGGCGAAGTGATCGACATCAACAAGGACCTGCCCGACAACCTCGAGTGGTTGGCGCAGGAACCGTTCGCGAAGGCGTGGATGATCAAGGTGAAGGTCACGGCGAAGTCGCCCGACCTGATCACCGCCGCCGCCTACGACGCGCACTGCCAGGCCGAAGGTTGAGCCGGTTCGCCCGCGGGGCGACCCGGCTCAGCGACTGCCTGGACGCCGCAACGCGGGATCCGCCAACCACCAATTCAACGCAACCGGCCCCGCTGCGTCGTATCCTCGGCAGCGACAGGCGCAGCTTCACGCCGGCTGCCCATGGAGGAACACCGCGTGCTGCTGCGAGTCTTGCGCGATGATCCCGCTCCGGCCGCCTGGAACATGGCGGTCGACGAAGCGCTGCTCACGCTGGCGGCGACGCCGACGTTGCGCCTCTACGGCTGGTCACCGCACGCGGTGTCGCTCGGGTACTTCCAGCGCCTCGCCGACTTCACGGACCTGCCCAGCGGCACGCCCATGGTGCGCCGGCTCACCGGCGGCGGCGCCATCCACCACGGCGACGAGATCACGTTCTCGCTCGCACTCGACACGCACCTGCTGCCGCGCGACGTGCACGACAGCTACCGCCTCGTGCACGATGCGGCGATCGCCGCACTGAAGCGACACGGCATCGCCAGCAGTTGCCTCGCCGCCGGCGAACTTCCCGCGGCTCGACCCAGCGAACGCTGGTGCTTCGCCCTGCCAGGCCGCGGCGACGTCGTCACCCCCACTGGCAAGTTGCTGGGGTCGGCGCAACGCCGCATCGTCCGCCCGCGTCCCCGCGTGCTCCACCACGGCTCGTTGGTGGTGCGCCGACCGGGGTTGACTCCTTTCGTTGCGTCGATTGCCGACACCTGCGCCAACGCCGACGACCGCCTCGAGCACGCCGTGCGCGAGGCCCTGGTCGAACAGATCGCCGCTGCGTTGGGCACCGTTCCAACCGCCGGGTCGTTGACGGCGCCGGAGCGCGCCTTGGCCGAACGCCTGGCGACCGCGCGCTACGGCGATGCCGCGTTCCTGCATGCTCGCTGACCAGCCGGCAGACCGTGGCCATGACCAGGCCGGCCCGTAGGCTCTCGCCGATGCTGCTCGACGTCCTGCTCGCCCGCCCGGGGCTGCCCGGCAAGACCCGCATCCTGGTCGCGGTCGCCGTCGCCATCTGGCACGGCGACTGGCAGCGCTTGCGCGACCTGGCCGCTCGCTCCGAAGCCGCCGGCGTGGCGCGCACGGACCTCGAAGAAGTGCTGCTGCAGGCGGTCCTGTTCTGCGGTTTCCCACGCGTCGTCACCGCCTTCGAGACGCTGCAGGAAGCGTGGCCGACGGCGACTTCGCCGAGCGGCGGCAGCCTGCCAGCCGACCAGCAAGTCGCCGCGGGTCGCGAGTTGTTCCGGGGCATCTACGGCCGCAACGCCACGGCAGTGGACGCGATGCTGCGCAGCTTCCACGCGGACTTCCACGCCTTCGTACTCGAGGCCGCTTACGGCCGCATCCTGGCCCGACCCGCGCTGTCGGCGATGGTGCGCGAGACGATCGCAGTGGGACTGTTGGCAGCCCAGGACCAGGTGCGGCAGTTCGCCGGCCACGCCCGCGGCGCCATGCACTTCGGCGCCAGCAAGGACGAGCTGCGCGAGGCGGTCGTCACCGCACTCGGCGACATCGCTGCAGTCGACGGCTGGTGCGCTCGCATCCGCTGAAGCCAGAGCCCGACACCGCGCAGCGGAAAGGAAGGAAGACTCTCCACCTCGCCCCCGGAGGCGCGAGCGACGTGCCCGTTCCTCCTCGGTGGAGAGTCTCGTTTGCGCCCCCGACGAGGATCACACCTCATCGGGAACGACAGCAACTACCCTCCACACCGGGCCCGGTTACCGCAGCGACTTCCGGGCATGCAGAAATTTCCGCGCGCGATCACCCCGTCGGCCGCGATGCCACTCCTAGCATTCGGCGCCATGGCCAACCCGCTGCGTCACGCTGCCCTGACGGCCCTGCTCTCCCTCGCCGCGATCTTCGGCGGCGCCTGCACGCTGCCCACCCAGACACCGCCAGCGACAACCCGATTCGACCTGGTGCTGCGTGGCGGCGTGCTGGTCGATCCCACGACGCGAACGACCAGCCCCGGTGACCTGGGGATCCGCGCGGGTCGCATTGCCGCGCTCGGCAGCTTCGACGTGGCTCCAGGAACCCCGGTGCTGCACGTCGATGGCTTGTCGGTCGCGCCGGGCTTCATCGACGTGCACACCCACGTCGACGCGGACCTCGTGCGCTCGCCGAACTGCGCCAACTTCTTGCGCATGGGCGTCACCACGCTCGTCACCGGCAACTGCGGCGGCTCGGTGGAACGACTCGACCTGCACTTCGGCCGTCTCGAACGCGGCGGTATCGGCCCCAACTACGGCAGCCTCGTCGGCCACGGCACCGTGCGCACCGCGGTGCTCGGCACGGCGAACCGCGCCCCGACCGACGCCGAACTGCAGCGCATGTGCGACCTCGTCGACACCGCGATGCAGCATGGTGCGTTCGGCATGTCGACCGGGTTGATCTACGTGCCCGGCATCTACAGCAAGACCGCGGAGATCACGGCGTTGGCCAAGGTCGTCGGCAAACACGGCGGCATCTACGCCAGCCACATCCGCTCCGAGAACGACGACGTGCTCGACGCGATCGCCGAAGCCCTGACGATCGGCCGCGACGCCGGCGTGCCGATCGAGATCAGCCACGTGAAGTGCACCGGCAAGAAGAACCACGGCCGCGCCGGGGAGGTGCTGGCGGCACTGCAGAAGGCCCGCGCCGACGGCCAACGCGTGCACGTCGACCAGTATGCCTACGACGCCAGTTCGACCGGGCTCGACGTGTTGTTCCCCGCCGACGAACTCGAGATCGGGCGCGAGAAGTTCGCGGCGAAGCTGCGCGACGATGCCGCGTTCCGGCAACGCATCCATGCCGCCCTGCTGGCGAAGATGGAGCAGGTCGGGTTCGGCGACTTCCGCTACGCGCGCATCGCCGCCGCCAAAGGCCACACTGCACTGAACGGCATGTTGCTGCCGGAGGCCGCCAGGAAGCACCTCGGTCGCGACGACCGCGACGCGCAAGCGGAGCTGGCGATGGAGCTGTTCGCCGCAGCGGCACCAGCCCGCGTCAGCATGATCTACCACACCATGGCGGAAGCCGACGTCGAGCGCTTCCTGCGCGAAGACTGGATCGCGATCGCCAGCGACGCCGGGCTGCGCAACGAAGGCGGCGTCGATCGGCCGCATCCGCGCGGTTCGGGCAACAACCCGCGCGTGCTCGGCCACTCCGTGCGCGACCGCGGCGTGCTCGATCTGCCCACCGCGGTCGCCAAGATGACGACGGTGCCGGCGAAGGCGTTCGGCATCGTCGACCGCGGTGAACTGCGCGTCGGCGCCTTTGCCGACCTCGTGGTGTTCGACCCAACCACGGTCGCTGACCGCGCCACCTGGCAGGAACCGGTGCTGCCGCCGGTGGGAATTCGCGCCGTGTTCGTGAACGGCCAACTGGCCGTCGATCGTGACCAGGTCACCGGTGTGCGGGCCGGCCACGTGCTGCGCGCCAACACCCCTCGCCAAGGCCGCTGATCACGACGCCGCGGCCGCGGCGTCTCGTTCCGGACCTTATCCCTGCTTCCGGCGCGGCGCGCCGCCGCCGCCGGAGCGCAAAGGCGGTATCATCCTCGCCGGCGCCGCCTGCGTTTCCGTTCCGTTCGCGCCTCCCCTTGCTCAGGGCCACTCTCGAACCACGCCCAGCGGCGGAGCCGCATCGTGACCCAACCGAATGGGGTCGGTTGGTCGAGAGCCTCGACATCGCCGGCATCTTCGTGGTGCTCGGCAGCTGGCTCGGCCAACGGCTGCGCACCGAAGTGTCGGTCGAGGACATCTGGCAGGAGACGTTGTGGTGTTCGTGGCGCGACCGCGAGCAACACGAATGGCGCAACCTGTCGTCATGGCGCACGTGGCTGCTGTCGATCGCGAAGAACCGGGTGCGCGACGCCGCCCGCGCCGCCGGCCGCACCAAACGCGGTGGCGACCACGTGACGGCGCCGTTCTCGCTGCTGGCGGAACGCGAATCGGTCTCGTCGATGCTGCCGCCGGGCTCGACCACGCCGAGTCGTGTCGCCGGTTTCCGCGAACGCGCCCGGGCCATGGAGATCGCGCTCGAGAGCCTCGATGCCGAGTTGCGCCAGGTGGTGCATCTGCGCGTGTTCGAAGAAGTGCCGATGCGCGAAGTCGCGACGACCCTGGGCGTGCCCTTGTCGACCGCGAAGGAACGGCTGCTGCGCGGAGTGACTCGCTACCGCCACCGCTTGCGCCAGATCCTCGGCAGCGACGACGGTCCCGAGGTGATGCCGTGACGCTGCCCGACAGCGGCGACACCAACACGCACGACGAAGAACTGCTCGCCGACCTGTTCGACTCGATGCTGCAGGAGATCCTCGACGGCAACACGCCGGACCTCGAAGAGATCCACCGCGACCGGCCCGAGCTGCGCGAGCGCATCAAGAAGACCTGGCAACTCGCCTGTTCGGTCGCTGGCCGGCGCGAACCGAGCCGGCCCGTGCTCGGCGGCTACGAGATCGTGCGCGAACTCGGCCATGGCGGCATGGGCACCGTCTACCTGGCCCGCCACCAATCGCTGCAACGCGACGTCGCCATCAAGGTGTTGCCGCATTCGCTGGCGCTGTCGGCGATGGCCAAACAGCGCTTCCTCGAGGAAGCGCGGGCCTTGGCCCGCATCCGCCACGAGAACGTGGTGCACATCCATCGCATCATCGACCACGCCGAGATGCTCGCGTTCGAGATGGAGTACATCGACGGCCCGAGCCTGCAGTCGCTGATCCTGCAGCTGCGGCAGCGGCCGAAGCCGTTTGCGATGACGACGCTGGTCGAAGTGCTCGGCCACGAAGTCAGCCCGGGCGTGCGCAGCAGCGTCGAGTGGTTCGTGCGGCTCGGCATCCGCATCGCGCGTTCGCTCGGCGAAGTGCATCGCCACGGGCTCGTGCACCGCGACGTCAAGCCTTCGAACATCCTGTTGCGCGCCGACGGCACGCCCGTGCTCGCCGACTTCGGCCTGGCCCTGCACGGTGACATCAGCGCGAACCGCAGCAAGTTCGCCGGCACACCGGTCTACGCCGCGCCTGAACGACTGCGCGGCGGCGATGTCGTCATCGATGCGCGCACCGACGTCTACTCCCTCGGCGTCACGCTGTACGAAGCCCTCACGTCGAGCCCGCCCTTCTCCGGCAACAGCACGCACGATGTGCTGCGCCGCATCGAGAACGGCAACGTGCCCGGCCTGCGCCAGCGCGCCCCGCATGTCTCACGCGATCTCGCAACGGTGATCGGCAAGGCGATGGAGCCGGATCCACGCCACCGCTACGCCACCGCCGACGAGTTCGCCGACGACCTCGAACGCCTGCTCAGCCTGCAGCCGATCCATGCGCGCCCAGCCGGACCTCTGCGCAGCGCCTTCCAGTTCCTGCGGCGCCACCAACGCGTGGTGTTGGCCGCAGCCGCGAGCGCAGTGCTGGCGACCGTGGTGATCTGGCCGCTCGCGGCGCACGCGAACGCGCGCAGCGATGCCCGCGCCCGCGCCGCCGAGATCCTGCTCACCGCACGCTCACAATTGCTCACTCCGGAGACGCTGCCGACCGACTGGACCGGCACCGACGCGCAGGGACACACGCTGTTGCGCGCCAGCGCCGCAACCGCCCGCGCCGCCGCCTTCCAGGCTGCCGTGCAGCACTACGATGCGGCCCTGGCGATCACGCCCGACGACGTTCGCCTCCGCCGCGAACGCGATGTCGTGCACGCGGCAGCTTCGATCGACGCCGCCACCGCGACCTCGACCTTGGCCGCGAGCCCGTTGCTGCGCACGTTGTTGCACAATGCGGCCACCCATCGCCGGCTCGGCGACGGCGTTGCTCCCTTGCTCGGCCCGAGCAGTACCGACGATCGCTTTGCCGGTGGCTTGCTGGCGTTCCTGCTCGGCGACTACGAAGCCAGCGCGAACTGTTGGAACGGCTTGCCACCTGCACTGCACGACGATCCGCTGGTGGATGCCTGCACCGCCCTACAGGTCGCCGACCAAGGTGCTCCCGAACTTGCCTACCCGCGCTTGTTCCACGCATCGCGGGCGTTCCCCGCTTCGCGCGCGCTCGGTTTCGCTCTGGCCGATGCCGCACTAGCGACCGGCGACGTGCCGTTGGCGCGGCAGTGGATTGCCGACCTGCCAGCGTCCACCGGTGCCGCCATCGACGCCCGCCGGGAGCTGCTCGCCGCCGACCTGCTCGCAGCCGAAGGCCGGCACGACGACGCGCAGCAACGCTACCGCGCCCTGGCCGCGGCCGACGCGACCGACCCGACGCCGCTGCTGCGACTCGCCAACCTCGCCTTGCGCAACGGCCAACGCGTCGGCGGCGAACGGCTGCTGCGCCACGTTCTGCAACGTTGGCCCAACGTCGCCTCGGCTCGCCTGCAACTCGCCCGCCTGGCCTTGCAGTCGCGTGATGTGCCGGCCTACCTCGCCCATGTTCGCTACGCGTTCAGCCGCCTCCGGCACCAGGCGTCGCCGCAAACAGCGGACCTGTTCGGCATCCTTCGTCTCGGTGGCTTGCGTGACCTGCACGCCGAAGCTTCGGCGCGGCTCGCGTTCTCGCCACTCGACGTGCGCCGCGACGATGCGATCCCACTGGCGGCTTGGCTGCGCCCGGAACAAGTGCAAGGCATCGAACAGGCAACGCGCTTGCTCGCCATCCTGGACGACGCCGCGGCCCAAGCCGCTGCGATCGACCCGCGCCCCGTCGGCGTCGCACTGCGCAGTTCGGGCTCGCTGCTGCTGCAGGTGCCGCAACTCACCGTGCGAATGCCGTGGCCTTCCCAGGCGATCGCCGCGGCCGGCATCCCGTTGCTGCTCGGCACCCCAACCGACCTGGTGACGCGCGAACTGCTGCCGTTCCAGACGAGCCTCGGCACCCGCCTGCACATGATTGCGGATCGTCGCCTGTTCATCACCATGCCCCCCGAAGGCGTGGCGATCTACGGCAATCACATCGTGCGCACCGCGGACCTCGACGGCGATACGTTGCCAGAACTGTGCTTCTCGCTGCCACCGGACGTCGGTGGGCCCCACGGCGGCTGCATCGAGATCCGCAGCGACAACGACGGCACTTTGCTGCGCACATGGGACAGCCACGACGACGCGGCGATGTTCGCTCGCAGCCTCGTCTCGCTCGGTGACATCGACGGCGACCTGTGCGATGACCTTTTGATCGGCTGCCCGCTGCGCACCAACGACCCCGCTGCCGTCGCCGCTGTGGAAGCGTGGTCCGGGCGCACGGGTCGAGTGCTATGGCGAGTGGAAGAAACAACGCCAAGCTTCGGCGCCACGCTCGCCGCGCTCGACGACGTCGATGACGACGGCTGCGCCGATGTCGTCGTCGGCTGCCCGCCGATGCAGGTCACGGGCGACGCGCGCGGTCGAGCCTTCGTGTTGTCGGGACGCAACGGCACCAAGCTGCAGATGCTGCTCGCGGACCGTGGCGGCGTCTGGTTCGGTGCCGCAGTCGCGAACGCTGGTGATGTCACCGGCGACGGCATCGGCGACGTGCTCGTCGGCGGCAACTTCGGCCGCGCCCCGGGACTCGTCGCGGTGTTCGACGCGACCACGGGCGCCATGGTCACCTCGTTCTCCGAACCGGACCACGATGCCAACTACGGGAACGTTGTCGCCGGTGGCGGCGATCTCGACGACGACGGCATCGCCGAGATCGTCGTCGGAGCCCCCGGGGCCGGCGGCAAGCCGCAGCCCGGCCGCGTTCTGGTGTTGAGTTGTCGCACCGGTCGGTCGCTGTACGAACTGACCGGCGAACGACCGCGCGAAGGCTTTGGCACCGCAATCCAAGTGTTGCCCGACTGGCGCCGCGATCGCCGACCGGCCCTGGCTGTCGCGTCGCTGCGAGGCGGCCCGATCGGCAACGGCTATCTGCGCGTTTTCGAACTCGACACGGGCGCGCCTCTGCAAACGTTCGCCGGCAACCAAGGACACCGCATCTTCACTTACACGTTGTGCGATCTCGGCGATCGCAATGGCGACGGGCTGCGCGAACTCGGCTCGCTGGGATTGCGCGCGGATGGGCGTTCTGAATTGTGGACGCTGAGTTTCGCCGACGCCACGCCGCCCGCCGCCGAGCCGGCCAACCAACGCCGCTGACCGCTTAGCGGCCGAGCAGGCGACGACGGCGCATGGCACGACCGACAGTGCGATCGAGGGCGCGCCAGGTCGCATGGCGAAGTTCGCGATCCGGCACGAGTGCCACGAGGCAACGCATCGTCTCCGCGCGCGTCGGCGCCGCCGGCAAGTGGGCCTTGTGCTTCTGCAGGTAGCGCAGCATGCGCGCCAACATCGCATCGCGATGGCGTTCCTGCACCGGCTGCCGCAGCGTGGCGCGGTCGAGATCGACCAGCACGACCCGCACCCGATCACCGCGCAAGGCACACAGGATGTTGTCGGGGTGCAGATCCGGATGCCGCAAACCGGCGGCGAAGGCGAGCCGCAGCACGGTGCCCACCGCCGTGGCGGTGTAGCGCCGCTGGGCCGGATGCGCGGCGAGGAAGGCCGGCAACGGCAACGCGCCGACGAGCCGTTCGGTGCACAGGCGCAGGCGCCAGAAGGCCCCCGACCGGCGCCCGACCGCCGCCACCGGAACCACCACCGGAACGCCTTCGTCGCGCATCGCCGCCAGCAGTTCGAGTTCCGCGCGGGCGCGTCCCGGTCGCGTGTAGCGGTCGCGCAGGATCGCGCCGAGCGCGCCGCCGCGACGGTACGGACGCACCACCAGCGTGTGTCCCGCGATCTCCAGCGTGCCGACGCCACCGCGGCCCTTGGCATGCTCCAGCGGCTGCACGGCGGCCCAGAACGGTTCGAGACCGCCAGCCGCGAAGTCGGGGTGCACCCAACCGATGCTGCGCCGCTCGCGCAGTTCGACGAACGAGACCGAAGAAGCCACGGAGCGATGATAGAGAGCCGCGGACAGCGGCGCCCACTGGAAGTCCGGGCCCCGATCGCGAATGCTGCCGCGGATGCACGTGCTGGCTCCGGCCACCGAGAACTCCGCCCTGCCGGGCGAGCGCTACCTGCCGCGCGGCGGCCGGGTTCTGGTCGTGCGTCTGTCGGCACTCGGCGACGTGCTGTTCGCCCTCGAAACCGTGGCCGCCTTGCACCGCGAACGGCCCGACGTGCGCATCGACTTCCTGGTCGAAGACCGCTTTCGGTCGTTGCTCGACGGGCATCCACAACTCGACACGGTGCACGTCTACCCACGCCGACGACGTTGGCAGATTCCCGGCAGCCTGTGGCGACTGCGCCGGCAACGCTACGACGTCGTGTTCGACGTGCACGGCATCCTGAAGAGCGCGCTGCACGTGTACTGTGCCCGCTCCCGGCATCGGGTCGGGCCAGCGGCCCCCGGCTCGCGCGAAGGAGCGGCGCGCGCCTACTCGCTGGCGGTGCCGATGCCGTCCCCGTTGCCGCACCGCGCCGACATCGGCCACCGCCTGTTGGCGGCGATCGGCTTGTCGGGACTGCCTGCCCCGCCCGTGCTCACGGTACCGCCACCTCCCCCCGAGTTGCTCGTCGGCAGCACGGCGTCGCGGGTGTTCCTGCATCCGGGCACTTCGGCGTTCGCGGCGTTCAAGCGTTGGCCCAAGGAACACTTCGCCGAACTCGCGCGCCGTCTTGCCGCGCGGGGACTGACGATCCTGGTCGGCTTCGGTCCCGGGGAAGCCGCGCTGGCCGAACCGCTGCTCGCTGCCGCGCCCGGCGCTCGCGCCGTCGATGGCGGCAAGCTGGGCCTGCTCGGCCTCGCCGGCGTCATGCAACAATGCGCCGTCGTCGTCGCCGCCGACACCGGACCGCTGCATCTCGGCGCCGCGGTCGGCGCCCGCTGCGTCGCCTTGTTCGGGCCGAAGGACTCCACGCGCTACGGACCGCGCGCGCATGGCATGCCAGCGCACACCGTGCTGTTCCACGAAGTGCCGTGCCGACCCTGTCGCCGCCGCACCTGCGTCACGCCGCAGTGCGTGCTCGGCATCGAAGTCGAAGCGGTCGAAGCTGCGGTGCTGCGCGCGCTGCCGCAAGGTGCCCGATGAGTCCGGTGCCGACGACGGTGATCCGGCATGCGAAGGAACGCATCGCCAAGTGCTCGCTGCGCTTCCTGCACGACCGGCCGGAGATGACATTCCTGCGCGCCCGGCCCGGGTTCACCTTCGACGCGACGGGGTTCTTGTTGCTCGCCGTCGAGGCGCCGCCGCTGTCCGTGGCCGACGCCGGCCACCCGCTGCTGTTGCTCGATTCCACCTGGCGATGGCTGCCGCAACTGCGTTCGCACGTGACCGGCGTGCCGATCGAACGTTCGATCCCGGGCCATGTGGTGACCGCATACCCGCGCACCAGCAAGGTGTTCGAGGATCCCACCGCCGGCCTCGCCTCGATCGAGGCGCTCTATCTGGCGCGCGCCCTGCTCGGCGACCGCGACCCGAGCCTGCTCACCGGCTACCACTGGCAGGAAGGGTTCCTCCGCAACGTCGCCGCCGCTGGTCTGTGAACGCGGTCAGGGGCGCGTTGCCACCAGCGCCGTCAGGATCGCCGAATCGGCGAACGGCGGCACGATGCGGATCGTCAGCAACGACGCGTCACCGAGTCGCTCGGGCCCGAGCTGCACGCGCAACGGCGTGAGCACCTGGGCGACGAACGCATCCGCTGGCGGCAGGCGGTGCACGAAATCGACCACGGCGCGGCGACCTTCACCTCGCACCGAGACCAGTTCGAACGCGTGTCCCGCCGTCGGCGCCATCAGTTCGACTTCGATGCCGCGGTCGGCGAGATGCCGGAGGTGCACCGCCGGCCCGTTCCACGTCGGTTCTTCCATCGTCGTCTCCGGCGCCGTCGCGCAAGCCGCGAGCAGGCCCGCGACCGCCAAAACGGGCCTCACGACTTCCTCCGGAACGTCGGCCGCGGCGTCGTTCCCGTCGATTGCACCGCCACGAAGTCTTCCATGCCGAACTCGAGGTCGCTGCTGTTCACGCCGGCGGTGATCGTGATCGCCTGCGGCACATCGAGACTCGGCCAGGCGCCGAACAACTCGCCGTCGTCGCCGAGGATGTTGTCGTTGTCGCGATCGGTGCCGGCCACGAGCAGGTAGTCCCCCGCCGCGACGCCAGCCATCGCGAACGCAAACGAGCTGCCCGCGGTGGTCGAAGTCTCGAACAACGACTCGAGCGTGATCGGATCGACCAACAGCACGAACACCGTGTCCGCCGAGACCGGCGAAGCGCCGACCTGGATCCGGATCTCCACATCGACACTGACCATGGTTGCCATGTCCAGGTAGTTGAGCGTCATGCGCGTCTGGTAGACGCCGTTGGCGAGACCGGTGCGATCGATCGTGATCGCCATCGAGTCGAGATCGATGCCGTTGGCCGGCGTGACGTCGCTGAGCAACCCGCTGAACCACGGTGCGGCCGGCTGGAACGAGAAGTTGTCGAACACGAGGTTGCCGTTGCCGCGATTCTCGAGCCCCAGGGCCGACGTCGTCGCCGAGTCACCGAAGTCGATCGCCGACGGCGTCGACACCAGCAGCGGCACGCTGGCGCCGCCGCCCTGTGCCGACTGCACCGCCGCCAGCGCATCGACGAGCTTGCCGCTGTTCGGCAGCCCGTTCCCGTTGACGGCGGTCGCGGTCAGGATGCTGCGGATCTGGCTCGCCGTCAGCGCCGGATTCGCCGCCTTCACCAGGGCGGCGACGCCGGCCACGTGCGGACTCGCCATCGACGTGCCGTTCTCGAACGCAAAGAAGAGCGCGCCGGCGTCGTCGCTCATGCACGACAACACGCCATCGGGATGACCGTCGCCGTTGCGGTCGACGCCCATGTCGCCGCCCGGCGCCCAGATGTCGACCGTCGAGCTGAAGTTCGAATACGGCGCCCGCGACCGCAGCAGGTCCACGGCACCCACCGACAGCACCGAAGCGAACGCCGCCGGCGAGTTCGGTTGCGAACTGTTGTCGTTGCCGGCCGCCGCCACCAACAGCACGCCGGCCGCCGCAGCGGCATCGCACGCTTGTTCGAGCACCGCGTTCAGGCCCGGCCCGCCGAGGCTCATGTTGATGACGTCGGCTCGCTGCGGGGGCACCTGGCCGCTGCCGTTGGCGAGCCCAGCCGCGAACAGGATGCCGTTGGCAATGTCGTCGACGCTGCCGCCACCCTGGCCGAGCACGCGCACGATCATCAGCTTGCAGTTCCAGTCGACGCCCGCCACGCCAACGCCGTCATTGCCATTCGCACCGATGGTGCCGGCCACATGCGTACCGTGGAAACTGCTGCCTTGCGGCGTCGCCAGATCGCCGACGTCTTCGGGATTGGCGTCGCGGCCGTTGCCATCGCGCGCCGCCGCCGCGCTGCTGATCATGTCGTAGCCGTTGACGAAGCGGCCGGCGAAGTCGGGATGCGCGGACACGATGCCGGTGTCGAGCACCGCGACGATCACGCTGCTCGAACCCTGGGTCAGGTCCCTGGCCTGCGGCAGGTTGATCTGCGGATAGTGCCACTGCTTGGCGAAGAACGTGTCGTTCGGCGTGATGCAGCGCTGCAGCAGGAAGTTCGGCGTCGCACAACGAACTCCGGGCCGGTCGCCCATCGCCACCGCGGCGTCACTGGTGGCCCGCTCGCTGCTCTGGTCAGCAGTCGCCCCATCGCGCAGCGACGACTTGCCCTGCGCTGCCTGCGCCGAGTAGACGGCGATCGATCCGCCGGAACGCACCAGATCGAAGCCGTCGGTGGCGAGTTGTTCCGGCGCGTGGCCCGGTTCCAACCACACGACCACTTCGCCGGGGAGCATGGGCCGTTGCCAATCAGCGAACTCCGAACGCGCCAATGCCGCGGGCGCGAGTTCCGGCACGCGGACCTGTCCCGAAATGGTCGAGGTCGCTGCGCCCCCGCCGCCGCCACCGCCGCCGCAAGCGGCCAACCAACAGACCGTGGATCCGAACAGGAAGAAGGGACGAAGGCTCGTGTGCATCGTGGTGTCGATGGGATGGGACCGCCAGAACGGGATCGATGCCAGCACGTGGCACTGCGAACTCCGGCGAACGCGCAGTTGCGCGACGGCGAAACTGGCTGGGAATCTCGCCGCAATGTGGCTCGTCTCCGGCGAAAACGCGAACTGCAGGGAACCCACACCTGCTCGACGCACGTCGATCTCCTGCTAGACTTCGCAACCCTCGAGTCCTCGCGTCGAGGCTCGTCGATTCCTGTCCCTGATCAGCAGTACCTTTCCCATGCGCAACCTTGCGATCCTTGCCGTTACGGCACTCGCCGCGGTTTCTGTTGCCCAATCTCCGTTGAGCACCCTGGTGGGTGGCACGAACGGCGGCAACATCGGCGGCGGTCTCTACTTCGACCTCACGATCAACACGACGATCACCATCACGCAGCTCGACTTCCGCACGGGCGGAGCCACGGTTGCGGGAACCAACGCGTTCACCGACATCTACCTCGGCCCGTCGACCTACCTCGGCAACGTCACCAACGCGGCGCTGTGGACACTCGTCGGCACGACCACCCCGGCGACCGTGGTCGCTGGCCAGCAGGTCATCAGCGCCGCAGTCGTCCCCGCCGGTGCCGCACCGTCGGTCACGATCGCGCCCGGCACCTACGGCATCGCGCTGAAGTCGAACAACCACTCGCACGGCTACACCAACGGCGCCACCTGCACCAGCACGTCGATCCCGGGCAGCTGCGCCAACTCGTTGTTCTCGAATGCGGAACTGACGCTGCGCGCGGGCGCCGCCCAGAACGCGTTCCTCACCGGCGGCGTGTTCCAGCCGCGAATCTTCAACGGCGCCATCCACTACACGCTCGGCGGCACGCCGATCACGTTCGCGCAGCGCCAGCCGTACGGCGAAGGCTGCTACAAGAACTTCCGCTCGTTCTACGAGTTCATGCCCAGCACGGCCACCGGCCAGGACCTGAGCAACACGTCGTTCTACATGACGTTCGACGGCGCCAACAACCGCTACAGCAGCATCGTCGGCGGCACCACGCCGGTGAACACGGCGGCCGTCACGTCGCCGTCGCTCGGCCACCTCGACGACACCAACATCACGGTCAACCTGGCCAACTCGCAACCGATCATCTTCCCGAACATCGGCGGCACGGGTGTGGCGCTGACGACGGTCGAGATGTGCTCGAACATGTATGTCAACCTGCTCGGCACGACGGCCGCGGTTTCGAACCCGACCATCGCCGCGTGGCTGACCGGCACCGCGGTGCGCATCGGCAACCACCACGACACCGACCCGGGCGTGGGCGGCACGACGCACTATGACTACGACGTCGGCAGCAGCGCGCACCTGTTCACCTGGAACGCCGTGCCGGACTGGAACATCGCCGCTACGGCGAACACGATGCAGCTCGCGTTCTTCGCCAACGGCGACGTCGAGTTCCGCTTCGGTGCATTGAGCCTCGCGGGCGGCGGCGGCTGGCCGACGCTGGTGGGCTTCTCGCCTGGCGCCACGTCGGCTGACCCGGGCACCCGCGACATCTCGGCCACGTTCCCCTTCAGCACGAGCGGCTTCGACCAGCCGGCGCTGGCGCTGAACGGCGACGTCAACCCGGTCCTCGGCGTGACGGTCAACCTGACCACGTCGAACGAAACCGGCCTCAACCTCGGCCTGTGCTTCGTGTCGATCTCGGACCTGCCGCCGTTCTCGCCGGTCGGTCTCGACCTCGGCATCATCGGCGCGCCCGGTTGCGTCGCCAACGTCGACATCAACCAGGCCGTCAGCCAGTTGATCACGAACCTCGGCCCGCCATTCCCCTCGATGACCGTCGGCTTCCCGATCCCGGTCGGCCCGCCCGCGATCATCGGCGCGAGCTTCTACTCGCAGTCGGCGTGGCTTGACGCGACCCAGAACGCGGGTGGCATCATCACGTCGAACGCCCTCCGCCTCAAGGTCGGCACGTTCTGATCGTGACTTCGGACGACGCGAGCGATCGCGTTGAACGGCGACAGCGGTCGGTTGCACTCTGGTGCAACCGACCGCTGTCGTTTCCAGGCAGTGGCGGCGGCGACTTCCGCTGAGCCCGGAGGGTCGGTCGCGCCTGACCGGGTCTTCCGTTCAGCCCCCACCTCGGTAATCCTGTGGCGATGGCAACCCTTGCCAACTCCGTACGTTCCAGACCGATGCGACGCAAAATGGCCTTGGCGTTCCTCGCCTTGGCGACCACGTTGCTGCTGGTCGAAGTACTGATGCAGGCTGGCGCCCTGATCGTCTACGCCAGTTCCAAGAAGCCGGCGATCGAGGCAGGCGGCGCGACCGACACGATCCTGTGCGTCGGCGATTCCTGGACCCACGGCATGGGCACCACGGACTCGAGCAAGCACAGCTATCCCGCGGTGTTGCAGGAACTGCTGCGGCAGCGCACGAGCACGCCATGGACCGTCGTCAATGGCGGCCGGTCGGGACAGGATTCGCGCGATGTGCTGCTGCGGTTGCCGTCGCAGTTGCAGGCAACCAAGCCGAAGTTCGTCTTGGTGTTGATCGGTCGCAACGACATGTGGTCACAGCCGGTACTGGTCGACGACTCCACGAAGTTGGAGGACTACCAGGCGTACCGGTTCCGGTGGCGGCTGCCGCGGCTGTTTGCGTGGGCGATGGGCGCCATGCGAGGCGAGACGCCGGTCGAACCAAAAATGCGCAAGGTGCGCGGGCCGGAATGGGACAAGCGCGTCATTCCGTGGTCAGCCGCCTACCCTGGCGAGAAAGCCATCGCGGCCTATGTGCCCGCGAGCGCCAAGTTCATGAACGAAGGGTGGGCAGCGGAGAGCAACGGAAAGATCGAGGATGCCCTGGCTGCCTTCGAGTCGGCGCTCCAGTTGGCCCCCGAGGATCCGTCGGTGCGCTCGGCAGTCGCTCGCGTGAATGCCCGCAGTGGCAAGCACGACGCGGCGCTGGTGCACCTTGGCTGGTTGCGCGAGAAATGGGCGACGACCGGCAACTACTGGGTCGGTCGCGGTCTGGTGGGTGCTCTCGATGCGGTGAATGCGTTCCAGGAAATCAGGTCGGTCGCGGCAGCGTTCCTGCAGCAATGGCCGGAAGAAGCCACGATGCGTTCGCAATTGGCTTGGGCTGAATTGCAGCTTGGAGATCTGGATGCGGCACATGCCGCCATCGTGCGGGCCCTGGAGACCTGGAAGAACGCGGGCGCGTTCGAGATCCGCGGCAAGGTGGAGGAGTTCCAAGGGCGGTACGTCGATGCCATCCGCACGAACTTTGCCTGCTATGTGGCGACCAATGATGCGAAGGCACTCGCCGGCCGCCTCAACACGCTCCTCGAACGCCAGCGTGCCCTTGCGGCCACGATGCACACGGAGCTGGCGGCGGTGGCCTGCCCCGACGACGTGCGAGGGCGCATGCTGGAAGTGCTTCAGGAGTGCATCGCAGCCAGCGAAGGCAAGGACCAGGCAGCTGTGTTGCGCCGGCACTGGACGCAGATCGCCGCGCACTGCCTGAAGCACGACGCCAAGGTCGCATTCCTCACGTATCCGGTTCCCACCCCCTTTGGTCGACTGACCCTGACGTTCGCCGAGGCCAACGGATTGCCGTGCATCGATGTCGAGTCGGCGTTCGACAAGAAGGTGGGCGGAGCAAAGCTCAAAGCAATGCGCTCGTCCGACGGCCATGTCAACGACGAGGGATACCGGCTGATGGCGGAGTTCGTCGCCGACGAACTGGTGCCGTTGCTCACCACCGGGCGTTGAGCGGCGCCGCCCAGCTTCCCGGCGCCGCGATCGCCACGTTGTCCGGCGGATCAGCGTCCGGCCGTCGCCGCGAGCCCGTCGCGGAACGCCTGCTCCATGCCCTTTGTCGGGCAACCAGCTTCGCTCCGCGAAGCTGGCACGCCCGCCAGGAATCGAACCTGGGACCGCCGCTTTAGAAAAGCGGTGCTCTCTCCAACTGAGCTACGGGCGCGAACACGCTCAGGATACCGACCATCGGACACGAAGGCACGGCACCGCGTCAGTCATCCCCACTCTCACCCACACTCTCGCCATCACTCGCATCGGACCCATCCCCGCTGCGTGGACTGTCCCCATCCGCGCCTGCGTCATCAGACTCACTCTTGTCCGACTTCGTCCGGTAGCGGTCGTGGATCCACAGGTACTGCTCCGGCGCCATCCGGACGAGCTCCTCGATCGCGCGATTGATGCGTTCCACGCCCACCTGCAGATCGCGCGCGCGGTCGCCCGTGTTCTCGAGCACGAACGGTTCCGTCGACACCATTTCGAAGCGGAAACCGCGCCCACGGCGAAGCGCCACGCCGACCAGGATCGGATAGCCGCGCCGCAACGCGAGGCTCGCGCCAGCGCGCTCACAACTGGCCATCTGCCCGAAGAAGGTGGCGAACACTCCGCGCAACCGCTGGTTCTGGTCCACCACCTGCAGTCCCACGCCGCCGCGCGCAAGCGCGCTGGCGAGATCGCGCACGCCACCCCGGCGCGGATGGATGATGAGACCGCCGCGCTGGCGGTTGGCGAGCAGCCACTTCTGCAGCAGCGGGTTCTTCGACACGCGCGCCATGCCGTGCGCCCCACCCACCGCCCGCGCGACACCTGCCGCGGCGACTTCCCAGTTGCCGAGGTGCGCCGTGAGCCCGAGGAACGGCGGCTTGAGCCCCGCGATGCGCTTGCCGACGGCCCCTGGATCCAGCACGGAAAGCACGTCGCCACCGCGGGCCAGCAACCGCGTCAGCCGCGCCATGTCGATTGGCACCTTGAACAGATTGCCGGTCGCGCGCGCACCGAGCCGCGCCCGCGCCGCGTCGTCGAGTTCGGGAAACGCATTGCGCAGGAAGTGCATTGCGTAGCCGCGCCGGCGCCGATCGATACGGAAGAACAGGCGACCGAGCAGATCGGCGCAGCCGTAGCCGAGCCACTGCGGAACGCGGGCCGCCGTGCCGATCGCGAGGCGCGCGACGACGTAGACCAGCCGATCGACGAGGCGCACCTTCATGGCAACACGTCGGCGGCGGTCGGGGCCGGGCCGAGAAACTGCAGGTCGATGCGCAGCACGTGGCGCTCCACCGGCATGGCGGTGAGCTTGCTTTCGTCCTTCTCGGTGACAACCAGCCATGCTCCCGCGTGCCGGGCGCTGGCGGCAGCGGCCTCGACGTCGGCCGGCGTGAACCGATGGTGGTCGCGATGCGCGAACTCGGCGACGATGCGGGCACCCAGCCGCTGCATCGACGCGCGGAAACTCGCCGGCCGCGCGATCGCTGACAACAGCACGCACGGTTGCTGCGCGACCATGCCGAGCGGCACTTCGGCGCCGTCGCTCGAACGCAGGAACGTGCTCGGCATGTGCTCGCAGGCGAACACGCCGCGCGCGCGCTCCGCCAGGCGCGCCACCGCAGCGCGCCGCTCTTCCAGCAACTCCGGCGCCATGGTCCCGGCGCGCGTCAACAACACGAGGTCGGCGCGCCCGAGGCCCGAACGAAACTCGCGCAGATCGCCGGCCGGCAGGCACAGGCCATTGCCGAAGGGAGCAGTCACATCGACGCAGACGAGGTCGCGGTCGCGATGCAGCCGGCGATGTTGGAAGCCGTCGTCGAGCACGACGAAGTCCGCACCCTTGCCGCACAGACGCGCACCGGCGGCGACGCGGTCGGGATCCTGTTCCTGCAGCAGCCAGGGCAACCGCCGCTGCAGCATCATCCCTTCGTCGTTGAGCAGCGCGCCCGGCGCCCGCCCGTAGCCCCGCGCGAGCACGCCGGGACGCTTGCCACTCGCGTGCGCGAGCTGGCACAACCAGGCGACGGTCGGCGTCTTGCCGGTGCCACCCACCGTCAGGTTGCCGACCGACACCACCGGCACCGGCAACCGATGCACGGCGCGCAGGCGACGATCGAAGGCCCAGTTGCGCACCGCCGCGACGGCGCCGTAGAGCAGCCCGAGCGGCCACAGCGCCTGCCGCAGCGGGTTGCCGCCGTGCGCCGGAGCCATCACTTCGATCCGAGTGCCGTGATCTCGTCTGCCGTCGTCGACGCCACCGTCTCGACGCCTTCGATGCCTTTGGCGAGGGCGATGCGCTTCACCATGTTCACGAGCGTGGCCTTGGGCCCGCATTCGACGAAGTGGCGCACGCCGACCGCGAACATGCCCTCGACCGTCTGTTGCCACAGCACCGATCCGGCGAACTGCCGCTGCAGCGCACTGCGCGCGGTCGCCGCCGTCGTCACCGGCTTCGCATCGACGTTGCACCACACCGGGAACGCGGGATCGCGCAGCGTGATGCCATCGAGCACCTTGGCGAAGGCAGCCGCGGCGTCCTTCAGCATCGAACAATGGAACGGCACGCTGACGTTGAGCTTCATCGCCTTGCGCGGCGGCGCCAAGGCGACGATCTGGTCCATCGCGGCAGCGGCCCCCGACACGACGATCTGCTCCGGCTCGTTGACGTTGGCGATCTCGCACAACCCGGCGTCGACCTTGGCGACCAACGCCTTCACCTCGTCGAGCCCCATCTTGCGCATCACGACCATGCCGCCGGTGCCGACCGGAACGGCGCTCTGCATGCGCTTGCCGCGTTCCCGCACGAGGCGGATCGCATCGGCGAACTGGAGCGTGCCGGCCGCGACGTGGGCGGCGTATTCACCGAGGCTGTGGCCGGCGGCGAGATCGGGCTTCTGCCCGAGCGCGCGGAAAGCGGCGACGGCGACCGCCAAGGTCGCCGGCTGCGTGTTCTGGGTCAGCCCGAGCTGGTCCTCGGGGCCGGCGAAACACATTTGCGAGATCGACTCACCGAGCGCCTGGTCGGCTTCGTCGAAGGTTGCCCGTGCAACCGGAAAGCGCTCGGCGAGGTCTTTGCCCATGCCGGCGAACTGCGAGCCTTGGCCCGTGAACAGGAATGCGCGCACCATGCGGGACAGCATTCCCGGGCGGGCCGGGGCCGATCAAGCGCGTTGGCCGGAAATCGGCACCCGCGAGCGGGGCATCACTTCTTGCGGCGGCCCTTCTTGTCGTCGGTGGCCTCGCCCGAGGCACCGGTTCCTTCCGTACCGGCGGTGGGCGCCTTGACGGCGAAATGCGCGCACGCCTTGACCCACTGGTCGTAGTTGTCGACGAACTTCTGCTCGGCCTCGCTCGGCTTGCTGCCGATCACGACGAACCGACGCGAGATCTCGTCGCGCTTCTTCTCGTTCCAGCCTTGCGCCGGCGGGTACGCCTGCACCAACGCGAACCACGTGCGGTGCAGTTCGAGTTCGACCTGTTGGGCGTCGAGCTTGGCCGGCGCGGCATCGACGTTGGCCTTGGCCGACTTCTTGGTCTTCACGGTCGTCGTGCCGGTGGCGGCCGGGGCCGGTTCCTGCGTGACTCCGACAACGGACTCCGACGGCGCCGATTCGCCGGTCGGTGCGGCGGGCGCGCCTTCGGCGGTGCCCGTCGCAGCCCGCGCGGTCGCCGCCGCGCGTTCCGCCGCCCGGCGTTCGTTCATCTGCATGTCCGTTTCGATCTGTTCGATCTGCTTCTGCGTGAGCTGCTGCTGCACTTCGTACTCGGCGAAGTCGCTGAACGGCACGAACACGTAGTTGCGGGCGCCGCCCGAGTACCAGAGCCGGATGCCGGCGCCCTTGTCCTGCGCCTGCGCCTCGACGAAGCGCAGCCCATCGACGCGCTCGACCAGCTTGCCGTCCTTGACGACGCCGTTGAGGCGATTGCCGTTCTTGAGCCGCACCATCACGCGCACGTGGCTCTGGACCGGACGCCCGGTGCCGATCTGGTCGCGCATCGACTGCGCGCGTTCCTCGACCCGCGAACCGGTCGCCGGGTCTTGGCCGAGGAGCGGAAGGCAACACGACAGCACGACGAGGGCGAAAGGCCGGTTCATGCCGGCCCTATCGGCAGAACGGCGGCGGCGACTTGGTCCCGTGTCTCGTTACGACACTGCCCGGGTCAGCGCGCGGCGGACCGCGTCGGTCCCGGCCCGCGGCGCGCCGCCAGCAACACCATCGAGAACGCACGATCCCGATGCCGTGGGTGATTCGCCGTCGCCGCCACGATGCCGCCGCACAGGCCGAACGGCGGCGGCGACGGCCGCACCAGCAGTTCGGCCGCGAGCGCTTCGACCCCGTTCACCGACAACCCCAGCGGCACCGCATGCACCTGCGCTCCCGTCGCCGGCACCGGCGAGGGCACCACGACGGTGTCCTGGAAGCCCGGCTCGACGAGCACGCGCGCGCCGAGGTTCTGCACCACCGACCACACGCTCGGCTTGTCGATGACCTGCCACAGGAGCGGTGCGAGCACCGGATCGTCCTGCACGATGCCGAGCAACGCGATCGCCGTGACGGTCGCGGCCGCAAACGGATCGCCGTCGCTGCTGCGAATCCGCCGCCGCGGGTGGCCGAGCCGTATCGCATCGAGCGCATCACAGGCACGGGCGAAACCGCCGGCGAGGAAGTCGCGCGGCAGCAGTGGCTCCGTGCGGCCGAGCACCTTGCCCTCCGCGTCGAGCACGGTCGCCAGCACGCGGCAACAACGCGAGTGGAACGTGCGCGCTTCCCCGTTCACGCGCAGCGTCCACGCGGTCGGTGCCACCCAGGTCGTGCCGGGCCCCACTTCCTCGCCGACGCGTGCGATCGCCAACGGCTCGGTCAGACGCACGTGCAGCAACCAGTGGCGGCTGACGCCATCGCGCTGCAGTTGCAGCCCGAACAGGACTTCGTCACCGGCTCGCCATTCGGCGCCGGCCTGGGCACGGTCGAACCCCGCGAGGATGGCGGGGCCCCCGGGGAAATCGCTGTGCGCGCCGAACGTCGGCACCGCAACCGCCAGGGCAGCCGTCGACGGCCCGACACAGGCAGCCAGCAGGGTGACCATCGTGCAGGCGGCAAAGACGCGCGACCGGAACACGCCGGAACCGTAGCACGGACCGGTGGCCGCCAGGACGCGCCTTCGTGCCGCTTCGCAACCCGGTCCCGCCCGCCTGCCCCGCCGCCCCCCACCCCCCGGCCCGTCGCCCGGCCCAGCGCCCGCCCCGCCGCCCGCCCCGGGTCGCATTTCGAGAAAAGCGCGTGCGCAGCGGCCAGGCTGGTCCTTCCTCCGACAGCATGACGACCATGGCCCCCTTCTCCCGGCTGTTCCCGCGCCGATTCGCCAGCCGGCAGGCCTCCGTGCCTTGTCGCCACACCGGAACGGGGCACAATCAGCGCCTCGTCGATTTCCTCCAAAAGGCGCCGTTTCTGGACGACAACACCCGCAACCTGGTCAGCCGTGCCCTCGAACAGGATCGGGATGCCATCGATCTGCTGTTCCAGCGGTACCGGGACCGGCTGCGCGCGGCGCTCCGCAAGTTGATCGGGCCGAAGTACCGGCTGCTGATGGCGGACAGTGAGGACGCCACCCACGACGCGATCCTGTCGGCACTGCGGCGGTTGCATCAATTCGAGTACCGCGGCGAAGGCTCGTTCCTGGCCTGGCTGCTGAAGGGCGCCGAGTACGAAATCGTGCGCCGCATCCGCGCCCTCGAGACGAAGAAGCGCACGGTTGCCGGCGGCCTGATCGCGCTCGACGACATCGTCGAACAGTCGGTGGCGACACCCGACGCGACGCCGTCGCAGCTGCACGACGAATCCGAACTCGCCGAACGCATCCGCATCGCCCTGCAGCAGCTGCCCGACCGCGAGCGCGAAATCATCGTGCTGCGCCGCTACCTCGAACTCGACACCGACGAGATCTGCGCCGAGATGGGCCTGCCCACCGAGGGCGCCGTTCGCGCGTTGCTGTCGCGTGCCCAAGCCCGCTTGTCCGGTCTGCTGTCGCGCACCCAGGAGTCGTGACATGCAGCCCGAGCGGGAAGGCGCCGCGGCCAAGACCCCGCCCGGGGATGGCTCGCGCAGCACGAACGTGCAGCATGCCGTCGAGCAGTTCGTCGAACTGCACGCGACCGGCAAGGCGCCCGATCCCGCCACGTACGCAGGTCGTTTCGCCGAGGACATGCGCAAGGCAGTGCTGTTGCAATGCCGCGAGTTCCTCGCCTTCGACGGCCTGCTCGGCCACCAGGAATGGGAGCCGGCACCGCCGAAGGAAACGCAGGGGCGCGCGTTCGGCGACTTCGTCATCCAGGAAGAACTCGGCCGCGGCGGCATGGGCGTCGTCTACCTCGCGCACCAGAAGTCGCTGAACCGCCGGATCGCGCTGAAGGTGATGGCCAGCGGGCTCACGCTGAGCAAACGCCACGTCGAGCGCTTTCGCCGCGAAGCTGCGGCGGCGGCGCAACTGCATCATCCCGCGATCGTCGCGGTGCACGCGCTGACCGAGATCGACGGCACGTTCGCGCTGGCGATGGACTACGTCGCCGGCCGCAACCTCGCCGACATTCTCGACGATCTGCGGCTCGCCAACGGCGAGGCCCCGACCGCCATCGAAGGCACGCTGGGGCTCGCACCGGAGAAGGGCTACGTCGCCGAATGCGCGATGTTCGTGGCCGAACTGGCGTCGGCGCTGGCGGTCGCGCACCAGGCCAACGTCGTGCATCGCGACTTGAAGCCGCGCAACCTGATGCTCGACGATCGCCGCCAGGTGCGGCTGCTCGACTTCGGCCTCGCCAAGTCGCTCGGCGAAGGCAGCATCTCGATGTCGGGCGAGATCACCGGCACCGCGCACTACATGAGCCCGGAGCAGACGCTGGCCAAACGCGTCGAAGTCGACCATCGCGCCGACATCTGGGCCCTCGGCGTGATCCTCTACGAGGTGCTGACGCTGCGCCGGCCGTTCGACGGCAAGAACCTGCAGCAGGTCGTCTACGAGATCTGCTTCCAGGAACCGGTGCCGCTGCAGAAGCGCAACCACAAGGTGCCGCGCGACCTCGTCACCATCTGCCAGAAGGCGCTCGAGAAGGATCCGAACAAGCGCTACCAGTCGGCGGGCGAGTTCGAAGCCGACCTGCAGCGCTTCCTGCGCTGGGAACCGATCCACGCGCGCCCCGCTTCAGCGATGACTCGGCTGCTGAAGCTGGCGCGGCGGCGGCGCACCGAGACGGCGCTGGCGGCGGTGTTGCTGCTCGGCGGACTGACGACGATCGGCTGGAGCATGCATGTCTCCTCGCGCGCCGACGAACTGCTGGTGGCGGCGGCGGCGGCCGAGGAAGGCGGCGACAGCGAGCGCGCCGCCGCGCTGGCGAGCCAGGCGCTGGAGCTGCGCAACGACGAGACCACGCGCGCCAAGCTGAAGAGCTACAGCGAGAAGAACCTGCGCAACATCGCCGAAGCGCACCGCGACGCGATGGAGAGCGCGCAACTGAAGGCCCACAACCGCGAGCAGGCGATCCAACTGGCGCTGGCTGCCGTGGGCAAACACGCGTCACCGCACACCCGCTCCGCCGTGCTCGACGCGCTCGGCAGCGGCGGCGTTGCCCGCACGCTGCTCTCCCCCGACAGCAAGTCACCGCGACTGGTCGGCGCCCGATGGTCACCGGACGGCAAGGCCGCGCTGTTGTTCGGCTACGGCGGCCACGCGCAGATCTGGGATCCCGCGACCGCGCGCCCGATCGCAACCCTGGTGGGCCATCACGACCAGGCAACCGTGGTCGGCGGCACCTTCCTCGGCGACGAACGGTTGGCGACGGTCGCGATCGACAAGACGCTGCGCTTCTGGGCCCGCCGCGGCGAGATCCTCGAACGCTCGGTGCCGCTGCCGGGCATTCCGGCGACGCTGCAAGCCGACGCCGCCGGCCGCCGCTTGTTGATCACCACCTACGGCAGCGACAAGGGCCCGTACCTGGCGCAAGTGCACGATGCCGCGACCGGCATCGCCATCTCCGCCGCGGTGGCGCACAAGCAGCTGTTCGTGGCGACGGCACTGAGCCGCGACGGCGCCTGCGCGGCAACGTGCAGTGGCGATGGCGTTCGCGTGTGGGACGCCGCCACCGGCCTGCCGACGGCGGCGGACAACGTGCCGGTGCATGGTCGCGTGCGCGCCCTGGCCTTCGCGCCGGACAACAGCCTGCTGGCGATCGCTTGTGGCCGCGAAGTGATCCTCGTGCGCGTGCAGTCCGGCGAAGTCGTCGGGCACGCCCGGCACAGCCAGGAAATCACCGCGGCGGCGTTCGACGCGACCAGCCAGCGACTGCTGACGGGTGCCCGCGACCTGACGGCGCGCCTGTGGAGCCTCGCCCCCGAGGCCGATTCCTCGCGCCTGTCGGTGACCGAAGTGGCGACGCTGGTCGGCCACCGCGGCTCGATCGACCACGTCGCGTTCGACCCGAGCAACCAGTTCGCGCTCACCGCCACGGGCGGCATCAACGGCGACCTCGCGATCTTCGACGTCGATGCCGGCCGCGAACCGACCAGCACCGCGGTGCATCGCTACGAAGCGGGGCCATCGATCCTCGCGGCCGAATGGTCACCCAATGGCCGCGGCGTGCTGGCGCTCGCCGGCGCCGCGCGGCCGCTCGTGTGGGATCTCGGCGGCGCCCACGGCGTGTTGACGATCCGCCAGACCGGCTGGGCCGGCGCCGTCGCGTTCGACGCCAACGGCAGCCGCCTCGTCACGGGTGGCTCCGACGAACGCCTGCGGCTGTGGTCCACCACCGACGGCAGCCTGTTGTGGACGTCGGCGGACCTTGGCCAACCGCAGACGCGCATCGACGTCGACGACGCCGGCGAACGCATCGCCTGCAGCGGCCTGCGCGACGACACCGTACACGTGTTGCGGCTCGCGGACGGCGAACCCCTGTTCACGCTGCAAGGGCACGGCAAGGGCATCGCCGTAGTCCGCTTCCCCAAGGGCGGCAGTCGCCTGCTGACCGCCGGGACCGCGAAATCGGAACGCGGCGCGGCGGTGACCGGCCTGTGCATCCTGTGGAACACCAATGACCACACGCGCGCGTTCGAACTGGCGCGACCGCGGCCGGTGATCGCGGCGGACCTCGACACCGACGGGATGTTGATGGCCACCGTGGAAGAGGAACAGACCACGGTGCAACTGTGGGCGGTGCCGAGTGGCGAGAGTCGCGGCCAACTCAAGGGACACAGCGCGGCGATCACGTCGGTGCGGTTCGCACCCGACGGCAAGACGCTGCTGACCACCAGCCGCGATCGCAGCACGCGCCTGTGGGACACCCAAGGCAAGCTGCTGCACGTGCTGCCAGGCAAGCAACCGCAGCGCTGCGCCGCATTTTCTCGCGATGGCACCACATTGCTGACGTGCGGCGAAGGCAGCAAGAGCGAAGCGAAGCTCTGGCGAACCGCCGATGGCACGGCGCTGCTGACGTTCGGCGGCCACAACGGCGACATCGACCACGGCGCCTTCCATCCCGACGGCAGCGTGGTCGCCACCACCGCGCGCGACGGCACGGTATGCCTCTGGCCTACGGATCCCGTGGCCGTTGCCCGACGTCTATTGCCCACCACCAACCCGGCTGCTCCCGCCCCCGCCGCCAGCGCCGGCAAGTAACCACTCCACCAAGCGAATCCGCCAAGCCCGCCACCACCGAGCTCGCCATGAACCCTGCACCACGCATCCTGCCGGCTCTCGCCGCCGCCTTCCTGCTCGGGCCCATGTTGGTTGCCCAGAATCCGAGCAACCCGCCGCCGTGGTGGAACAAGGCCGACGAAGTCACCGTCAGCCTCTACTGGAGCTTCAACGGTCCGTCGCCACTGCAGCCGACGACCGCCGTGGTGCCGACGTGGTACAACCCGGGCGTCACCCTGTTCGCCAACAGCGGCAACGTGACGAGCGTGCCCGGCAATGGCGGCAATGGCCTTGGCATCCTCGGCAACGGCAATACGCAATCGGGCAGCGCCGACCTGACCGTCGACAACGATCCGTATCCGGACTGGATCAAGATCTTCTGGTTCCAATTCGACGTGCTCGAGGGCGCCAGCGGCTCGGTGGTCGCGGAGATCGAGAAGAGCCTCAACTACGAACGCGCGATCATCTCGGAGAAGAGCGAAGCGCTCGCGGCCGGTTGGGTGCGCACGACCGTGCAAGCGCAGCTGATTCCACAACCCGACGACGAAGGCATCGACTGGTCGTTCCTCAGCACCGGCGCCACGGTCGCGATCGACAACCTGTACGTGAACAGCAAGTGCGTGAAGCCCGGGCCGGACGAAACCGGTGACGCGATGGGCGACGTCGAAGGTCGCCAGGACATCTCCGGCGCGCTCAGCGGCGCCCAGGCCCGCGGCGTCGCCGTGACCCAGCTGCCGAGCCCCGGCAACGCGCGCACCTACTGGATCAGCGTTGCCGGCTCGGGCCTCGCAGGCCAACACGAACTGCTTCGCCTCGACCTCAGCGGTCCCAGCCCCGTCGTGCTCGGCTCGACTTCGCTGGCGGCATCCTCGGCGACGGTCCCGCAAGGTCCCGGCGACCTCGCGGTGGAGACGGTCACCAACTCCCTCGGCATCATCACCCAGCAGATCGTCTGGGCCTTGATCGACCTGCGCGCCACGGGTGGCTCGATGACGCTGCAAGGCATCGATGCAGCAACCAGCATCTCGAGCTTCCTGCCGCTGCCGAACTATCCGGCGACCGTCGTGTCGCCGCCGGGTCAGATCATGGGCCTCACCTACGACCCAACCGGAAACGGCGGCCTCGGCTCGTTCTGGATCTCATCGACCGACGCCGGCAACATCGGTCGCGTCCGCGAGTTCGCGCGCAGCAACGGCGCACCGCTGGAGACCCGCACGATCCCGCGCGATTGCGCCGGCCTCGCCTACGACGAAACGCTCGGCAACTTCTACGGCTTCTCGCAACACTCCCTGCCGACGCCAACGAGCAACATCCAGGTCAACGGATTCGAGTGGTCGGGCTACGACTTCCAGCTCACCGGCACGCGCTGGTGCGGCGACCTCACCATCCCCAACGGTGCCGGCCCACGCGGTGGGCTCGCGGTCGGCCTCGAGGTCTATCGGCGACGCGGCCCGGGCATCTCGCGGGCACCGCTGACGATGGTCTGCCTCGTCGAAACGCCGCAAGCAGGAATGCCAACCGGACGCCAGTGGATCTACGAATTGTCGGCCCCGTTCGGCTTTGGTTACAGCGTGCTCGGCCGCTGCGGCATGCGCAACGGCCCGCCCTTCGTGGGCACGCCAACCTTCCAAGTCACGTTGGAAGGCGTGCCGAACTCGCTGTTCGGGATGATGTTCCTCGGCTTCAGCAACACGACATCGACGATCGGTCCGTTGCCGATTGCGTTGAACCCGCTGCTCGGCTGGCAGGAGAGCATCCTGTCGATCTCGCCCGACGTCTCCACGCCGCTGATGCTGCCGACGACGCAAGGCGAGTTCGTGCAGCCGGTGCCGATCCCGAACAACCCGGCCCTCGCCTACGCGCCGCTCTACTTCCAGTGGATGGTGCTCGACACGAGCATCAACGGCTTCTTTGCGATGAGCCAGGCCGGCAAGACCGTCATCTACGACTGACGCAACCCGCGGGCTGGCCCGGCGTCACTTGCCGCCCGTCTTCGCTTCCTTGCCGTCTTCCGTCTTCGGCGCCGCCTTCGCCTCGGCTGCTTCCTTCGCGAGCCGCTGCACACGCTCCTTGTGCAGCCTGGTCTCCTGCTTGTGGAACACGAACTCGACCTCGGTGTCGACCGACGGCATCACGTTCGTCATCCACCAATTCTGGTCGTCGCGCGCGTTGCCGTGCGCCATCGTCGCCAGATGGTTGTCGGGGCTCATGTAGCAGCAGCTGATCAGGTTGCCCTCCATGTCGGCGACGTAGACCTCGGGATCGTTCTTGTAGAGCCGCGCCATGCGGCCACCGAGGAACACCCAGCGCGCATCGACCACCGCCTTCTGCGTCGACAAGTCCATGATCACGTCCTCGACGCAGTGCTCGACCTTCTTGCCCTCCGGCGTCGTCCAACGCACCGTCAACCACAGCGGCGTGCCGCTCGGCGGCGTGACGATCAGCGGGTCGGCGCCCTTCTGCACTTCTTCGAGCGTCGGCGCCGGGTTCTTCTCGACGTAGATCGCGTTCTTGCCCGGCGTCAGGCCGAGCATCAGCAACGCCGCGTTGAGCACGCTCGGCTTGCACCTGGTGACGAACAGGGCCTCGTGGCGTTTGCCCTTGCGATGGATCAACAGGTATTCGCACGGATCCTGCGGCTGGTTCACGACCGCGGGCACGGCGACGGTCTCGGCCTTCACGTCGATCGTGATGCCTTCCTTCGCGAACTGCTGCATCACTTCGTCGAGCACCTTCTGCGCATCGACTGGCGGGCTCTGCTTCTGCGGTTCCTGGCAACCGGCGCAGGCGAGGAGGGAACACAAGGCAACGGTCGACAGCAGGTTCATCGCACGATCTCCGGAGGGGTGGCTGGCAATCCAGCGAGCAGTGATACGTCGTGGCCGGCGAACTCGCGAACGAGGCCGGCGTGAACATTGGCGGCGGCGTGGTCGCCGCGGGCAGCGGCGTCACGTTGGCGACACCAGTGCGGCAGGGCGGCGAGCGCCGCCCACGGGTCGTTGCCGGCGGCGGGGTCGCGTTCGCCGAGCAGCACGCGGGCGTGCCGACGATGCTGCGACAACCGCAGGAACCCTGCCCGAGCCGCTTCGGCAGCGGCCGCAGCCGCAGGGTACTCGCCGCGCGCAATCGCGGCGCGCGCGACGAACAGGTGCGCCGCTCCAGCCGACGCCTCGCTGCCCGGCTGCTCCGGCAACCGCAACCACAGCTCCGCGGTCGGTGCGGCCACGGCTTGCTGCACCGCAGGCGTGTGCGCCAGTTCGCGCCACAGCACCGCAAGGCGAGCCCGGGCGATGTGGCGATGGTTCGGGTCGGCGAGCGCATCGGCGACGGCGCGGGTGAACGTGGCACCGACCGCCGCCGGGGCGGCGTTGCGCAAGCAAGCGGCCACCGCAACCACCATCGGAAACCCGGTGGCGCCATCGGGCCAGCGGCGCATCAGCTCGCGTTCCCGTTCCGGATCGGTGCGCGGCAACCGCAGCACGAGGTCGGCGCAGAAATCGAGGTCGACGGCGCCGAGCGGCGTCGGCATCGAGCCGAGCAACTCGAACGGCAGGCTGCGCAGGTTCTCCGGCAGCGGTCCCGTCGCGATCGCGGCGCGGACTTCGTCGACCAACGTGGCCCGGAACGGCGTGTCGGCCAGGGCGCGCACCACGATGTCCTGCAATTCGCCATCGTCGTCGGCGACCGGCTCTCGCCAGAACCCGACCAGGGCCAGGCGCACCACCTCGTCGTCCGCGGCCGTCGCCGCCCACGCCAGCAGTTCGCTGCGCAACGCCATCGGCATGGCCTTCGCGTCGGCGGTCCGGCCGGCGACCTGGTCGAGAAGGTGCACTGCGTGCTTTTTCGCCAAGGGCCGCACGTGGTGCGCGCAGCGCCGCACGAAGGCAGGGTCCGCTTGCGGCGCGCGCTGCACGAGCCGCTCCTGCTCGCGCCGATCGCCGCGGGCAGCCAACGCCAGCGCCACCGCGTCGAGCTGCTCCTGCCGCCGTTCCGCTTCGATCTCGAGGTCGATCGTGACCAACTCGGTGAGCAGCACCTCCCCCGCGAACGGATCGCGGCGATGGCCGAGCCGGTCCATGCAGGTGAAAAACACCGAACTGCGCCGCAACAACGGCAGCAGTCGTTGCAGGGCAGGCGCACTGCCGCGTTCGACGAGCACCATTGCCGCGGCAATGCCATGTTCGCCGTCGCAATTGCCGGCGTCTTCGAGGTCCGCGACCAGCAGCTTCTCGAGTTGTGGCTCGAGGGTCTGGCGTCGCTGCAGAGCCCGCACGACTGCCTTGCGCTGGCCCGGGCCTTCGTCGAGCCAGGCCAACAGGCGCGCCACGGGCAAACGATCGATCGCTACGTCCAGCGCGTGCCGGCGCAGATCCGGCTCGCCCGCTACGAAGTCGAGCACCGCCGACGGCAACGTCGTTGCTTCGAGCAACGCAACGGCGGCTTCGCTGCGTTGCCGGTCCGGCATCGCAGCATCGAGCACGAACGCGGCGACGCGATCGACCCGGGCCGGGCGATCCAACGCCGGCCGGAGCCATGCCACCCACGGCGCCAACGCTTCGTCACCGTCGAGCGCCGTGGCGACCCGGGCCAGCACGAGTTCCGGCGATCGCTGCGCCACGTGGGTGAGCAAGGCATCCACCGTCTCCGCCGGCAACGACACCACGGTTGCCAGCAACGCCTGGATGCCCTGCTCCGACATGCGATCGCACAGCGCCCAGGCCCGCTCCGAAGGAAACTTCCCCTGCAGCAACGACTGATGCAGCCTGCCGACCATCGCATCGGCGTGCTTCGGTGCCAGGGTGTGCAGCACGCACGCGTAGCCGTCGCCCAGCTCGTTTGCAGCCAACGCTTCGAACACCAGATCGAACTCCGCCGTTGCGGGCGGCGTGCCGCGCGCGGCCAGCGCGAGCAGCCGATCGTCGAGCCGACGTCCTGCCAGGGCACGCACGCGATCGCTGGCCCACGCCGACGCCGCCGGCCGCGGGCCGAGCGCGAACTCGCGCAACAACACGCGCGCCGCCTGCGGGTTGTCGTCGACGGCTGCGAAGAGGGCGGCCGGAAGTTCTGCCCACTCGTGCCGCACGATCGCCGACGCGACGCGCGCCACGTGGTCGTCGGCATCGGCGAGCGCGGCGACGACGAGCGGGATGGTCAATGCCCCGCGATCCTGCAGCGCCGCCAGTTCCTTGCAGCGCCGCAGGCTCGCTTCGTCGTCCACGTCCTGCGCGCAGACGCCGGCCGCGAACAACCCCACGACCAGCATCGCCACCACCGCGTTCACGGCAGCTCCTCGGCAATCGCCAGCGGCAGGTCGGACGCCAGCAGCCCGCACTGGCCGAGCCGTTTCGCCACCCGATCCCCCGCCCTGCCATGCACGTGCACGGCGAGGCGCGCCGCGTCGAACGGGGCCAGGCCTTGCGCCAACAACGCGCCGAGCAGCCCTGCGAGCACGTCGCCGGAGCCGCCCGTCGCGAGCCCGGGATTGCCGGTCGTGTTGACGAACATGCGTTCGCCGTCGCCGACGAGCGAGGCGGCGCCTTTCAACACCACCGTGGCACGGCTGCGCGCACACAGTTCCGTGAGCGCACCCGCGCGATCGCGCTGCACCGCAGCGCTGTCGCTGCCGCGCCGGCGCGCGGCTTCGCCCGGAGGCGGCGTCAACACGAGCGGCGCTCCGCTCGCGACGCGACCACGCAACGGCGCCAACACGTTCAACGCATCGGCATCGAGCACGACCGGAACGCGACTCTGCGCCAACACCGCACGCACTACCGCGAGCGTCGCCGAAGTGGCACCAAGGCCCGGCCCCACCACCACCGCCGACGCCTCGTCGATCGCTGCCCGCAGCGTCTTGGGTGTGCGCACGATGGACGTCGCGCACGGCACCGCGATCGCCAGGAACGGCCGCATCGCCGCCGGCACCGCGACGCGCACGAGCCCAGCCCCGCCGCGCAACGCCGCGGTCGCACACAACACCGAAGCGCCGAGCATGCCGCTGCTGCCAGCGATGACCAGCACGGTGCCGAACGTGCCCTTGTGCGCTTCGCGCGCGCGACGCGGCAGCGACGGCACCCCGCGCACGCGCTTCACGGCAGCTCCCAAGCCACGACCGAACGCACTTCGCCGACGCGCTTCTTCTGCGTGTTGTCGATCGGCACCGGCGCGAACGGCAGCAACTCGCGCGGCAACTCGGCCGGCAAGGCACCGAGCCTCTGCAGCAGATCGACCAGCACCGGCTGGTAGCCACGTTCGTCGCCATCGTCGATCTTGATCGCGATGCCGAGCGCCTGCGGCCACCGCCGCCGCGCCGGGTCGGGCAGAAGCGCCACGGCGTAGACGCCTTCGGCACCGTTCTTGGCGAACACCCGACCCGGCCACTGCCGCAACAGGGCAGTGCAGTACCGCCGCTCCCCCGCCAGCAGGCTGGGGGCCTGACCAACGGCGTGGAGGATGCGGCGGCATGCATCGCCCCTAACGGGCACCAGCGCCGTTGGGTTCGCCAGCCGGCAGAAAGCCCGCGCCAGTGCCAGCAACGGCAGCACGAACGTCGGCGCGCCGCAGCCGTCGATGCCGGTCGGCAACGGCCCGGTGCATCCCGCCATCGCAGCGACGGCGGCGTTCACTTCCTGTTGGCTTCGGCACGCGGGTTCGAGATAGCCGGCGAGGTCGTCGCCGCACGCCGCCGCCAGATGCAGGAACCCGGTGTGCTTGCCGCTGCAGTTGTTGTGCACGCGACCGGGCGGCTGGCCTTGGCGCACCAGTTCGAGCCGGCTGTCGGTGTCGAACGGCGCATGCGGGCCGCAGCCGAGCTGGTCTTCACCAAAACCGCCGCGCTGCAAGAACGACCGCACCGCCGCCGTGTGCACCGGAGCGCCATCGTGGCTCGCGCACATGACCGCCAATTCCGCCGGCGGCAACGACAGGCGCGCATCGAGGCCACGTTCCAGGAACGGCAAAGCCTGCAGGGGCTTCACCACCGACCGCGCGAACACCGCGCGCGGCGCATCGCCGAGCTGCAGCACGACCTCGTCGCCGTGCACAACTGCGACCGCCCCGCGGTGCCATGATTCGACCGCACCACTGCGGGTGGCGGTGGCGAGCACCGGATTGGCAGCGACGGGAGCGAGCAGGGCAGGCGGCGGTACGGCGGGCACGGCGTCGTTATACCGGCGCCCGGTCGAGGCCGCCGTAGCACCGCCGTTCCCGGCCGCTATAACGCTTCGGCTCGTCCATGGACCTTGTCGAAGTCGAACTCGCCCGCGTCGTGATCCACCAGAAGGGGGATCAGCAATTCATCCATCTGCGCGAGCGGCACGGCAACCGCGGCTTTCCGATCGTGATCGGCTACAACGAAGTCGAGGAGATTAACCGAAAGCTGTGCGGGATGCAGCCGGCACGGCCGCTGACGCACGACTTGATCGGGCGCATTCTGCTGGCGCTCGGGCATCGGTTGGCGCGCATCGTGATCAGCGAACTGCGCGAGGGCACGTTCTACGCGACGTTGGTGCTGGTGCCGCGCGATGCGGCAGCGCACGGCGAAGGCGAAAAGCACGTCGATTGCCGACCGTCCGATGCGATCGCGTTGGCAGTGCAGACGGGAGCGCCGATTCTGGTTGCGCGCGACGTGTTCGAATCGCAGGCCGTGGAGTAGTCGGTTGTGCGCGGAGTGTGATGAGTGTGGCGGCGACTGGCGTTCGGGTTCGCCGCGGGCTAGCGTGCGCCGCGCCCGCGTCCTGCGGCATCCCGCGGTGGGATGGCAGAGTGGCCGATTGCGGCGGTTTTGAAAACCGCTGTGCCCTAACGGGTACCGGGGGTTCGAATCCCTCTCCCACCGCCATT
>SXGT01394718.1_pt1 | contig 35199 bp, 34 predicted proteins | sample 3176221 | NCBI WGS metagenome assembly SXGT01 (sample SAMN11356862, study PRJNA531348) | freshwater metagenome | isolation source: freshwater sample F1-120 | place: China: Fuxian Lake, Yuxi | collected 2017-12-25 | reverse complement strand
CTCCGCAAGATCATCAAGAACCGCGGCCACTTCCCCAACGACGCGGCGGTAGTCAAGCTGCTGTGGCTGGCCATCTGCAACATCGAAGACAAGAGAGCTCGCGACCGCGCCAAAGAACGCGGGCGAGGGCTCGGCGCGAAACGCACCGCCGAAGGGCGCCTCGTCGAGGGCCAGATCACTACGAACTGGAAACAGGCCCTCGCCCAACTCGCCCTGGCCTACCCCGAACGAATCAACCCCTACCTCTAACCCCAACGAGCACAACTACTTACACAAAAATCTTGACAAGCTCCGGGCAGCGCCAAGGTCAGTCCGGGAAACGCTCGGTCCAGCTGCCCGAGCAGCTGATTCTTCGTTGCGGTCCGCGTCGCGGTCCGCCGGCTCCGATGCACCGCCCAGGCGCTCACCTCACCGATCACGACATCGCGATCGCTCACCGAGCGTCCGTACCCGGCCAACACCAGATCGGTGATCGCTTCCAGGTCGATCACGTCGGTCTTGATGCGGCGCCGCCCCTGCACGCGACGCTGCTCGGCGACCTGAGCGGGATTGAGCTCCAACACTTCCCACCCGGGCGGCCAGCGATGGTCGAGCACCGGTCGGTGATAGTGACCGGCGGCCTCGACACCGACCTTGACCTGCCCTGATAGCGGGATCGAGGCCGTCACCTGAGCAGTGACTGCCGCAAGACCGGTGCGGTTCATCGCAAACTCCGATGGCCCGAACAACCGATGGCGACTCGCATCGGTCACCGACAACAGGGCCGAGGTCTTGCCGACATCGACAGCAACGACAATCGTGGACGACGTGACTGGAGCAACATGCACAGACACAACAAACACCTCCGGGGCGTGTCAGGAGGTCCACGTGCGTCAACACACGGACCGCCAAAGGAATCGGTTACAGATCCCTTCCTGACACCTCCGGAGGCATTTGAGAAGGACTAACTCGATCTATATCAGCCGACCGGTTCGGCGACCGCCTCCGCGGCACGCCGGTCCCGCAGCGCCTGCCAGCCCGCGACAGCGGCCGCCGAGGTTGCCAGGGAACGCTCGCGGGCGACGGCGGCCGCGGCGCGCACCCGTTCGCGCACCGGCACCTTCGGCTCCGGCAGGACGGGCAGCCACGGCTCGGCGATCGCCGGCAGATTCGGCAGGGCGACACCGAGCTTCTCGCGGTACGGGCCGCACCCGGCGCAGTGCACCTCGTAGCGGATCAGGTCGCGCTCACGCTCGACGAAGCGGTACTCGGCGAGGGCCACGCAGCGCGGGCACCTGGCCTGTCCGCGTTCGATTACCAACTCCATGCTGAACATGGTGGGACCGACGACACACGAACGGACCAAACCGAATGATCTCGATACCCGTTCGCTGCCGAACCGAGACCGGTCAGCGGGTGTGCACCATGTGCAGCAACCGCGCGATGGCCCGGCGCCGACGTGCGCGCACCTCTCGGGTGGAGTAGATCAGCCCGGCCACCACCGTCAGCGCGCCGAGCACGGCCACACCGGCCACCACGGTTTCGACAACGGACATACGTCTCCTCCTGGCCGGGTCAAGCTCGTGCCCCGATTGTGGCGTGGCTTCCTGTCCATTAGCTGAAAGTCGCCGCGGGCAGGCGATGATGGCTGCGTGACCAAAGTGACCGGCCGGCTGTGGCGGGGTGGCCAACCGCAGGACAGCGAGTTCACCTTCGACGCGATCTCGGACTGTCTGGCCTCGGAAGACCAGTTGGTGTGGGCCGATCTGTACGACCCCGACCACGCCGCGCTCGCCGCGCTGGCCGCCGAACTCCACCTCGATAGCTGGGCCGTCGAAGATGCCGTGGCGCCGATGGAGCGCACCAAGGCCAGCGTCTACCGCACGCACACATTCTTCACCGTCTACGCGGTCGACATCGTGGCACCCGAAGACAGCGCCACCTCATCGTTGGTCAAACACCGCATCTCGGCATTCGTGCTGCCGCGGGGTTTGATCACCGTCCGACTCCCCTCCGGCGATCACGGCATCCACTTCGATATCGGCACGGTGTCAGAACGTTTCGACGAACTCGGCGGCCAGCAGCACGGTGTCGGCGCGTTGGTGCACGCACTGCTCGACGTCGTCGTCGACGGACACTTCGACGCGGTGCAGACTCTCGACGACGCGATCGAAGGACTCGAGGACGAGCTGTTCGACGATCGCGGACCACGACGTGGGTTGCCGCACAGAACATTTCGACTTCGCAAGGATCTCGTCGAACTGCGCCGGATAGTGCTGCCGATGCGTGAGGTGGTCGGCGCGATTCAACACCGCCGGCTCGACGCCAAGACCGCACCGGACCTGGACCCGCTCTACGCCGATCTCTACGACCACGTGCTGCGCGCCTCGGAATGGACCGAAAGCCTGCGCGACATGGTGACCACCGTGTTCGAAACCAATCTGGCGCTCCAAGACGCCCGACTGAACACCGTCATGAAGAAACTCACCAGCTGGGCCGCCATCATCGCGGTACCCACGGCCATCACCGGGTTCTACGGCCAGAATGTGCTGTACCCGGGGATCGAGACCGTCGGCGGCTTCCTCACCAGCTCGGCACTGATCCTGATACTGGTCGCGATTCTCTACGTGATGTTCAAGCGCCGCGACTGGCTGTGAGCAGGCATGGGAACTGGGCTACGAAGCACTGTGGTTGACGGACCCGACAAGCTTGTGTTTCATCAGCTTCCCTGCCGCGGAACGCGGTAGATCGTCGACGAACTCCACTGATCGCGGGCACTTGTAGTGCGCAACCCGCTCCCGGATGAACATCAGCAAGTCCTCAGCCAACCCATCGCCGCCCGTGCAACCTTCGCGCAGCTGCACGAGGGCCTTCACTTGTTCCCCCATCACCGGGTCCGGGATCCCGATCACCGCCACGTCGAAGACGGCCGGGTGCAGGGTGAGCACATTCTCGATCTCTTGCGGGTAGATGTTCACGCCACCGGAGATGATCACGAATGCCTGCCGCTCGGCCAGATACAGATAGCCATCTTCGTCAACCCGGCCCAAATCGCCCACCGTCGACCAATTGTGTTGTTGTGGATGGCGGCTCGATTCCGTTTTCGTCGAGTCGTTGTGATAGGAGAAAGCCGCACGGTCACGTTCGAAATAGACGGATCCGACCTGGCCGACAGGGAGCTCATTGCCCTGCTCATCGCAGATGTGGATGTCCCCGAGCACCGAGCGGCCCACCGATCCCCGCCGGACTTGCCACTCCGCGGCCGTGATCGCGGTCATTCCGTGCGATTCGGTGGCGCTGTAGTACTCGGTGAGGATCGGGCCCCACCACGCGAGCATGGCGTCCTTGACCGACGGCGGACACGGAGCTCCCGCGTGAATCGCCAACCGAAGCGCGGAGATATCGAAGCGCGCGCGCACCTCCTCGGGGAGTTGGAGCATGCGAACGAACATCGTCGGCACCATCTGGGTCACCGTGACTCCGTGTAACTCGATGGCCTCCAATGCCGCTGCAGCATCGAACTTCTCCATCTGCACCACCGTTCCGCCCAGCGCGTGAATGCTGGCACAGTACCGGAGGGGAGCGGCATGATAAATGGGCGCCGGCGACAGGTACACATCCTCTCCGGACAGACCGAACATTCTTGACAACAGCGCTGTTTGCGGGTCGAGAGCGTCCGTGACCTGCGTACCCGGCAACGCCGCCTTGATCCCCTTCGGCCGTCCCGTGGTCCCGGACGAATAGAGCATGTCCGCACCTCTGGGCTGTTCAGCAAGTTTCGGGTGCGGGCCGGCCAACAAGTCGTCGTAGGGCCGATAGCCCTCAATCGGACCACCTACGCAGAAGGCCGTCACGTCGCGCGTGTACTCACCGACGAGCTGTTCGGCGAGGGTGGCCACACCCGACGAGGCGAACAGCACACGCGCTGCACTGTCGCGCAGAATGTAGCCGATTTCGCCAGCAGTCAGGTGCCGGTTCATAGCGGTGATGTAGAGCCCGGATCGAATTGCCGCCCAGTATATTTCGAAGGCCTCGACGGTGTTGTCGAAGAGCATCGCGATGACGTCGCCGGAACGCAACCCGAGTCCACGCAATGCCGCGGCCAGACATGCCGACCGATCATCGAGTTCACCGTAGGTCAGGGTGCGCCCGGATTCGGCCATGGTGACCGCAATCTTGTCGCGCGGATGGCTGCCCGGAAACACATGAACTCCTCTTGATAGGACGCGCACTTCGGGTATGAGGTCCGGTACCGACCACCATGGCCGATCCCGTTCGCAACACGCCGCGGCCCAGAAGACCGCCTCGGCGTGGAGAAGATCCCCACGCAACACCGCCATAGTACCCCTTTCGCAAACCAATTTGCGACACTTCCGACGCATTGGCGGAATTATATATTCCGTGCATCCTCCTATGCGTACGCTTGTCGGACGTTCAGCAGGCAGACGCTAAGCCTTGTCGAACGACCTTCGCTCGCAGCGGTTCTCGGGCGGTGGCTCGACTCAAGCCGCCGACTGTCGACACCGTCTACGAGTTCGGACGCAGTGCTCAATCCCAACGAAAGTGATGTGAACCCTTGAAGGCCTACCATTTCAGTGACGCCAGTTCGGGAATGCAGCTGGTGCACCTCGATGACCCGACGCCCGGCCCCGGCGAGGTCGTCATTGATGTACGGGCCGCCGGCCTCTGCCATTCAGATGTCCATATCATCCATGGTTCTGGAGCCGCGTGGCTTTCCAAGCGGCCCATCATCCTCGGCCACGAAGTCTCCGGCACTGTTCGCGAACTCGGGCCAAATGTCGCGGACCTGCGAATCGGCGATCGCGTGGCGGTCGCACTCATCAGCCACCCGTTGGATGAGTTGGATCCCACCACCGCACCCGGCCTGGGCCGAGACGGCGGCTTCGCCGAGCAGGCGGTGTTCCCAGCAGAGATGCTGGTACAGATTCCCGATGGCGTCTCGCTCGAGCAAGCCGCAGTCGCCACCGATTCCATAGCGACGGCCTATCACGCAGTGGTCAGTGAAGGTGAGATCCAGGGCGCCATGCAGGTAGCCATCGTCGGATTGGGCGGACTCGGACTCAACGGCGTACGGATCGCCGCGCTGCGCGGTGCCACTGTCTACGGCGTGGACATCGATGCCGACACCTTCGAGGGGGCCCGCGCGCAGGGGGCAGCCGCGTGCTTTACCAGCATCGCTGATGTGCCCGCACCGATCGATGTCATCGTCGACTTCGCCGGGGTCGGCAGCACCACCGCCGACGCGCTCAAAGCAGTACGGATGGGTGGGCGAGCCGTCGTCGTCGGCTTGGGAGTCGACCACACCTCCATCGATACGCACGACCTCGTTACGCGAAACATACGGCTACAAGGATCACTCGGCGCGTCCCGGCGGGAGTTCACTGAGGTGCTGGCGCTCATCGCCGACGGCTCTCTGACCCCGTTGCTCGAAGAGGTCCATTTCGACTCGGTTCCGGATGCGATCGCGCGCCTTGCCCGTGGCGATGTCACCGGACGGATCTTTACCCGCCCCAGCTGACCCGCGGCCGACTGGCCAACGCCGCATGACTGCAGACGCCGGCCGAGAGGGTGCGGGGCCGCGCGATATGCCCCGCACCCTCTCGGCCTAATCTGCTATGGCACAGGGAAGTACGATGGTAGATCTGTGACCGGCGTCCCGAACATCATGATCAGATTGAACGGCACGAAGTACGTGAGGATGTAGACCACGCTGACGAAGCCGAACAAGGCCAGAAATCGCATCGCCGTCTTCTGCCAGGAGGCAACCTGGAAGCGGTCGATTCCCCGTTCAGCGAAGGACAACCCCAACCCATTGTCCTGATTCGCCGACTCCCGAAGCCACACCATCACCAACCAGGTCAGGCCGTAGATCAACGGGTTGAACCACGGCCAACCATATTGGCCCTCCCACAGTACGAATCCCGGGGTCTGCGTCGGGTAGGTCCAATGCTCCAACCGGATGAAGATGATCTCCGTGACCGCGCTTTGCGTCGCGACCACCACATACACGACCCCGTACCGGGCCCATTGCGACCAGGCCGGGCGCGCCACCACCAGCCGTCGATAGACGTAGCTGCCCACCCGGACCGCGGCATACCACGCCCAGGTGTAGCAGCCGAAGATGAAAGCAAGTGGCACTGGCCACAATTCGGGCATGGGACCTTGCCAACCCGGAATGAAGCCGCCCCACGATCCCAGATTGAGGAAGTGCGCGTTGTACTGGAACGCGAACACGAAATAGTTGTCCAGCGGATCCCAGATGTTCATGGCGAACGACACCAGGATGAACAGCCCGTCGAATCCCAGCCCACGCTTCTCCATGATGGGCCGGACGACGAACCAACCCACCAGCGCCAGGAATACGGCGAACTGTCCCCATTCCAAAACCCGCAACAGCACGAGCTTGATTCCACCGAATTCATCCGGCCCGGGCGGCACCCCACTCGGCCCCGCCAGTCCCCATCGCAGAATCACCACTGCCGCAAGAAGGCTGCACGCTGCACCCAACACGACACAGAACACAGCCCAGCGATCGGTGACCGATTGCCGGCCACCCAATCCAGCGGAAAGCCGCTGCTCAGAGTTCACCATAAGTGCGACAATAGTGTCGTATTTAGTACAAATCAATACCCAATATGAGCTACGTCACGGTGTGCCGACCAGAGCCCTCACAAGGAGTCGAGACCCGCAGCGCATACGGCTGACCCGCACTCGCCTGAGTCGAGACCATCTGGTGCGCAACGGGTTTGCATTTCCACCGGCCGAGTCGCCACCGACATGTCCCCAGCAGGGTTCACACGGCAAGCCGGCGCCGCAGATCCGCACCCTTCAACGCGTCGGCGAAGAGTCGCCGCGCCACCGGGGCAAGCTCACTCGCATCGGAAAGCACTGCGGTCGTACTCGCTCCGAAGACCTTGGCCAGCGCATCGTCGGTGCTGTTGGACCCCACCGATAGGCAGACACAGCCGATGCCCGAAGCACGCGCCTCTTCCAGTGCGTGCGCCGTATCCCGCTGGGCGTACTCATCGGTGTAGTCGATGTCGAACGGGAAGCCGTCGGTGATCACGACAAGGAGCCCGCGCGCAGTCCCTGAGCGCGTCTTGAGCAAGTGTGTCCCGTGCCGGACAGCCGCACCGGTTCGGGTGTAACCGGCAGGGCTCAACTGCTGTAGACGACGGCGCACCGGGCTGCTTGCCGCCTCTTCGAAGTGTTTCAGGGCAGTCAAACTCACCGACTTGCGCCCCAGTGACTGGAACCCGAACGCCGCGGTTCGGCAGCCGAGCCGAGTGGTGACGTCCAGGACCAGCGACCCCGCCTGTAACTGCCTCTCGAAGACGGTACCGCCGGCCGGGCTGGGATCTTTGGTGGATGCCGACGAGTCCAGCAGGACAAGAACTCCCAATTCCCGCAGCAACGGCAGCGACTCGACGTAGTACGCGTCCTGATCCGACAAAGGATCCGCGATCGCATCGATCACCGCATCGAGGTCGACCTCCCGCCCTTCAGGCAGCCGACCGACTCGCGCGCGCCTCAGGCCGATCGGCGACAATGCCCGCAGCAACGGCATTTTGGATACTGCGCGGGTGCCCATGTCAGCATCGAAACCGGCCGCAGCGGGATTGTCCGCCGGCGCTGACACCGACACGTGGCACCAGTCCGACTTGAAGGCGCCCGTACCATAGTCCCACTCAGGGTATTTCAGCCAGGATAGGCCGGGAGGTTCGGCTGCGATGCCCCTTCTGCCCAGCCAACTGGTTCGAACACGAGTCGAATCGAACGTTGCCCAGCGTCCTGCGGCTCGCGTGGACGCTTCGGACCCGTCGGGATCGCTCGCAGCTTGCGACTGTTCCGCCCCGGCCAACTTCTGGAACAGGCGGCGAAGCAGGCTGCTTCCCAATGCCGAGCTGAACAGTCCGTCCGGCTCGCCACCGTCCTGGTCGGTTTCCTGATCCTCGTCGGGTTCTTCGCTGGGCGGTGTGGATACCGACCGTTGGGCGGCGGCGTCCGGTCCGCCTTTGTTCGACCGCAGGAGCCGAAGATCGATCGTTCCCCAGGAGTGCGGTGGCGCCGGAAGGTCTTCGGTACCGGCGGCGCGTCGCAGAGCATCCGAGGGGTCACGCGGTACGACCACCGTCCGCGGAAGATCGTCCAAGCCGCTACGGAGAATGGCTCCCTCCGACGACAGCGCCGATGCGGAATACAGCACCTGCAGAAGGAGATAGCGTTGTAGGCCACCGCGCCGAAATCGCAACGTAGTCAGACGCTCCGCTGCCACCGCGCCAGACAGCAGCGCCGATTGGGCAAGCACCTGCTTACGCTGCGCATGCCGATCGGTCACATCGCAAACGAAGATCGTGCTCCCATCGGTTCGCGCGGCACCTTTGGCTGTGTATGCGACATCGATCGGCCGACCCACAATGGCACTCGCAAGATATGACAGACGCTGAAGCCGATACGCATCGTCGCCGATCTCCACCGCACCGCCATCCGCCGGTGCTTCCGTCATGCCGCCAGATAACTGTCGATGAGTTCCTGCAACCCGGCCCGAACGGCGGGTTCGTCAGAGAGCGGTCCGGTGATCGCTGCGGCGGCAGCAACGCGCGGCGCAACCCCGGCAGACATCAAACGGGCCGCCGAAACCAGCGCTCGAGTGGACGCGACCTCGCGAAGGTCTTGCCGTCCCGCCCTCCTGATCGCCACAGCCAGTGCAACAAGCTGGCCGGCCTGCTCCTCGGTGACCTGGGCTTCCTGGCACAGTACCCGGACCTCGACACTGGGATCAGGGAAGTCCATGCTGATGGCGACCATCCGCTGCCTGGTGCTGTCCTTCAAATCCTTGAGGACACTCTGGTACCCGGGGTTGTAGGACACGACAAGCTGGAATTCGGCTGGGGCAAACAATGTTTCGCCCAACCGATCGATGTGTAGCTCGCGCCGGTGATCTGCCAGCGGGTGCAGAACGACTGTGGTGTCCTGCCGTGCCTCGACGACTTCGTCGAGGTAGCAGATCGCTCCGGTACGTACGGCCCTGGTCAGTGGGCCGTCGAACCACACGGTTTGACCGTCACGCAGCAGATACCGCCCGACGAGATCAGCGGCACTGAGGTCGTCATGACACGCCACGGTGATCAATGGGCGCCCAAGCTTATGTGCCATCGCTTCAACGAATTTGGTTTTGCCGCAGCCGGTCGGGCCGGTCAGCATCACCGGAAGCCTGCACTCGTACGCCGCGGCGAACAGGTGCTCTTCCTGTCCGGAGGAAATGTATCGCGCGGGTGAATCGGCAGCCATCACAAAGCCTTCAGCCATGCCGCAACTATAGCTCAGCGCTGCCGGTCAAATCTGTGCATTACGCGCAGTTTTCCAGTAGCAGAGCACAATTCGCATACTCCGACTCACTGCTCGGAACATCTCCCGCCGGGATCACTGCGCGCCCGGCGAAGCGCCGCCGCGCAGGAACATACTGGCCAGGGTGTCCTGGGCGTGATCCAACGAGCCGATCAGGTTGGGCGCCAACATCGCCTGCGCGAGTGCGACGAACGCCGCCGCAAGCCAATCGTGGCTCACGTCGTCGCGCAGCAGTCGGTGTTCCTGCCAGGTGCGCATCAGCTCGGACAGGCCGATCGGATCAGGTCCCACTGAAACAAGCTCGGGTGTCCCGATGAGGAAGAAGTATCGACTACCGAACTGCATGGCGTCAGCGGCCAGGTGGCGCACCGCAGACTCGTCGGGGTGCAGCGCCGCGGCCCTGTCCACCACGCTGCGACCGTCGCTCAACGCGCGTTCCACAACCGCGGCGATGAGTTCATCTCGCGAGGGAAAGTGACGGTAGACGGTGGCGCGATGCACACCTGCGACCTGCGCAACCCGCTCCAACGAGCCCATCGGCCCCGACCCGAGGACGGTCACCGCGGCCGTGAGGATACTGTCTCGGGCCAGGCGCGCATCGGCGCGTTGAAGGCGAGGCGATTCGGGCATGTCCGCATTCTCCCGCACGGCCCCGGCGAACCCGCTCCGGCACGGGAAGCGGGCGGCCGATCCGCGCGGCGGCACCGGAGGGCACCGATGGCAACAGTCCGTCAGGACACGTGCGGGGTGTTGCCGAAGCACGACAGATTGCCTACGTCCAGGGTGCTCTGACAGAGCAGGGTCGGTCCGTCATAGATGCGCATGGTGACCCAGCGTGCTGGACCGCGCAGCGGTCGCCAGTCGGCCCGCAACTGGGCGCCCGTCCCGGTCGGTCCGTGTGCGTCCGCGAGCGAAACTTCGGTGCGCCACGGAAGCGATACCTGGCTCAGATACCGCCGTCCGGTGTCGTCGACATACATCACGTCAGTGACCGGCACGCTGTCGGAGAAGATCTCGTAGGTCACGGTGCCACCGACCGCCGCCCCTCCAACTGGAGTCGCGAGGAAAACTGCCGGCGACAGCGCGGTCGTGGCCACTGCGATTGCCGACCGGTGCATTTACTTCGCTCCGGCGACCGCGCCGATACCGCCCACGTCGGTGATCAACCAGTCATTGTTGCTGTCAATGGTGATGCTGTACGTCGCGGTTGATTGCAGGCTCTCGGGTGCCTGAGTCGTCTTCGTCAGCACGCTGACGAAGGTATCGACGACATACACCCCACCATCGCTGGACCGTACCTTCGCCACCAACGGTTCCGAGGTCGAGTTCCATTCCAGCGGGATCAGCAGTTGCTGCATCGAATCCGCAGCCTTGTCCAGCTTTTCCCGCAGTTCGGGCGAGGTCCCCTCGACAAGCTTGCCCTTCCAGGTGTTGAGGTCCTGGAAGTTCATCGCGGCCGCGCCGACGGCGTAGTCCATGGCGATCTGTTCGGAATGCCGGTCGTTCTCGACAGCAGTCAACTGAGCCCGCAGAGCGGCGCGCTCGCCCAGGTACAGCCAGGTCATCACGCCCAGCGCCGCTGCCAGCACCAGAACCAACGCTCCTGCCACCAGTGTCCGCAGGCTCAGCGAGATCTGGCGGCGGGATCGCGATGGCAACTCAGCCCTTTCGGTCACCTCGACCTCGGGTTGGCCGTCGTTGGCACACGCGTCGGCGCGACCATCCTCTGCGGTGTCGGCGTCCTTGTCGGTGACGGTAGTACCTTTCACCTCGACCACTTCCTCTCGGTTGTCATGGCGCTGGAGTCTTGACTCGCAACGTGATAGTGCCGTCAGCTGGTATCGCATCGAGCATGTTCGACAGGATCCGCCCGGTGTCGAAGTTCATCGCTGCCGCCGCGATCGCCTGAACGTTCGGGGTGAACGCCTCTGCGAAAACCTGCAGATCGGGCGCACGCGTATCGAGAAATTCCTGAATGCGGGCGAAGAGCCGCCCGACATTCTTGACCCCCTCCGGCGACCCCGTATCGATCACCACATGCAGTGCGTTGACGAACATCTTGTTCATCGGAACGCCCAGCGCAAGCAGTGACGGCGTGATCTCGGCGATCTTCGGACCGACCCAGCCGGCATTGCTCAGCAGGGTCTGGAAGTTCTCCAGCACCTGCGCACCCTGGCCGTTCATCCCGGCGACCGCATTGCGCAGCAGCGCGCTCGCGCGTGTCAGGTTGGGCAGCACCGCATCCTGATCGGGCAAGGCACGATCAGCCTGTGCCACAAGCCGATTGAGGGCGTTGGGATCGAGCTGATCCAGGACACGAACCACCCCGGTCGCGAGCTCGGAGATTGACGCCGGCGCAACGATGTCCTCGGTCGCGATCCGCTGACCGTTCACCATCGCCGGCCCTCCATCCACCCTGGGCAGCAGGCCGATATAGGACTCTCCGAGCGCCGAGAGATTCTCCAACCGCACCTCACTGTCGATCGGTATCGGATGCTTGCTGTCCAAGTAGAAATGCACGTTGGCACCGGCCAGCGAGCCCTCGATCTGGGTGACTTTGCCGACCGCAACCCCGCGCAACAGCACGCGGGAATCGACAACCAGACCGTTGATATCGGCCACTTGCATCGTGACGTTGACCCGGTCCTCGCTCTGCCGGATCGGCACACCCAGTGCGGCGATGTAATACACCGACAAGACGACGATCAGCCCGAAGGCCCCGAACGAAAGCCAGTGTTGGAACTTCACGGCATCGCCCCAAGCATCCGTAGGACTTCCTGCACATCACCCGATATCTCACGGCCATCAGGGGTTTGGACCGAGGTGATATTCATGGCCGGATACTTGTCGGCCGGTAGAAACACGTCGGTGAACAGGTCTCGCCACGGCAGATACTCACCTTCGACGGCCCATTTGGACTTCTGCACCTCGCCGACGGCGACGCCAAGAGATCTCAGCAACGGCACCAACCAGTAACCACCGGTGTAGATACTGCCCACCGACGGCAACAGTACCCCGACCCCGACCGCTGCCGTCATCATCCGGTCCCACTGGGTCACCCCGTCGGGGGAGAACCAGTACTCGAACAGCGGCGCGCTGTTCGCCATCACCTGGGCCGTGCCCGCGAGCCCGTTGAGCCATTGATCGACGGTGTAGATGTTCTCCGAAAGGTCGGCCAGATTGGTCGAGACGCGGGACGCGATGGCACGCACCTGCTCGCTGCGTTCCGGCGTCACCCGATTGATCCGAATCACGGTGTTCTGCACTCGTTGTATCGATCCGCTGTTGACGAAGTTCGCCAAGCTGGCGATCGTGTCCTCGAGCTGAGGTGGAGACGTGGTCTGCGCCAGAGGAATTCGACCTCCGTCACGCAGCGCCGATTTCGCGGCACCGGAAGGACGTTCGATCGCCAGGTAGATGTCGCCGAGCACGGTGGCCTGCTGAAGTATCGCCCGCGAGTCGGCTGGGACCACCACGTCGGAGCCGATGCGCGCCGTGACATCGACGGCTGATTGGGCGACCGAAACCTTCTCCACCACACCGACTGTCGTGCCGTCCATGACCACCTTGGCGCGGTCGGGAAGGTTGAGCACATTGGCGAACTCCAATACCACCTGATAGCCGTCTCGATAGCTGTTGCCCGGCTGAGGCAGGTTGTTCACGCTGATCGATGCGCACGACGTCACCGTCAGCGCGCACAGTATCGCAGCGATCGCGTGGGTCAGTGGCTTCATCGCTGGCTCGCATTCAGGAAAACGTACTGCAGCAGGTTGATATCGACGCCGTACGGTTGCCCGGCGACGTTGGCGCAACTACCCGGCATGGACAGATTCATGAAATGGCATACGGCGGGGCCATTGGGCAGCCGAATACGGTACAGCGGTGGCCGGAACGACATCACGAACTCCCGGTTGTTGAAGTGGTTCGTCGCACCATTGATCCACCATGGCAACGGATCCAGCAGGCTGGCCAGGCCCCTCGCATGCGGCGTCATGATCCTCATCGCGTCGGCAACCGAGTCCAATGTCAGCTGGATTTCGTCCCCGGCATGGATTTCCAAGTCGGAGATCATGGTGATCACCTTCGGCAAGGGCTCGGCCATGAGCTGGCCACCGTCGATGGCGTCAACCACGTAGGGCGTGGTGATCGCGGCATCATGCAGGATCTGCTTCATCGGATCACGCAGGGCCACCAGCGTATCGGTAAGGGATCCCAGGTATCCGACGATCGATGCCATATCGCTGATGGCAGCATCCGGGTTGTCCACCAGTCTCGACGACACGGTGAGGATCTGGTTGACATCGCCACCGTTGTCGGCGACCGCCGCGTCGAGCTGCTGAATCACATCACCGATATTCGAGGAGGTTTCGGGGTTGATGCCGTTGACGAACGTGTTGGCCGCACCGATGACCTCCGAAAGGCTCCGTGGGGTCATGGTGCGGTCGAGTGGGACGCACCGCCCCGGCGACAGCGCAGGACCGGAATCGTAGTTGCCCACCAACTCCAGCGCACGATCGGCCAGGATCGACGTGGAACGCACCACCGCCCGGACATCTGCGGGGAGGCGCCGGTCCTCGGTCAGTGAGAAGTCGACCTGCACGCTGGTCGGCGACGGCGAGATGCTCTGCACCGTGCCGATCGGGAAGCCCATCTGGGTCACCGGGTTGCCTACGTACAACCCCACCGAATCGGTCAGGACGGCACAGTAGCTGACCACATTCTGCTCGATCTCGACGGCTTCACACGCGGTCAGACCGGAGATGAGTCCTACCGCCAGAAAGCCCACACCCGTCGCCCGCACCGCGCCACGCCCCCACATCAGCAGGCACTTCCGGGCATCGGGATGCACAGATCGGTCGCCAGTAACTCCGGTGCGGCGTTCTGGCGGTCGAGGGCTTGATAGAGGCGGCCACGGGTGCGCTCGAGGATTCGCACGACGACACCGTTGCGGTCAGCCCACGTCCGAGCGATCTGCTGCCAGTTGATGACCTTCTCCAGGAACTTGTCCCGGTGGTTCATGTAGAACTCGCCCAGCGGTCCGATGCCCTGCAGGATCTTGCCCATCCCCTGCATGGCTCCGGCAAAACCCTTGCCGTACAGGACCAGAGTCTGCTCCAGGATGGCCACCTTCTGAATCAGCTGCTCCAGTTGACCGCGGAAACGGCTGAGCTGTTCGATGTATTCGTCCGAAAGGTCGAGGATGCTCGACACCTGACCGCGCTGCCGGTCGAGCGTTTCGGTGAGCGTGGTCCCGGCATCGACGATCGCCGAGATTGTCTCGATGTTGCCCCCGGTAAGCCCCTGTTGCACTTCGTCAAGGCTCTGCCGTAACGACTCGGTCTGAACATGCTCGGTGATCTTGGTCGAATCCGTGAGCGCCTGAACCAGGCTGTAGGGCATCGTTACCCGCTCGACAGGAATGGCGGCCGCGCCCAGTTCGCGATCGCCGAGGGAATCGACGTTGACGTAGTAACCACCGACGACGGTCAGCATCCGCACCGATACATTGGACTGATCGCCGACGAACACGTCGCCGGCGACGGTCGCGCGCACCTGCACTCGGTCCTGCTCTATGGCGAGATCCTTGATCTTGCCCACGGTGATACCGGCGATACGGACCGAGATACCCGGTGTGAGCGACGACGCGTCCTCGGTGTAGAACGTCACCAACCGGTTCCCCGGCGGGCTCACGTAAACCATTGCCGCGACGATCCCGACGACGGTTGCCAGCGTGAGTGCCGTGCAACCCCAGAACAGTGGATTGACGATAATCGACTTAGCGCGCTTCACCCCTTGCACAGCGTCACCTTCTGTCCGTTGAGCAGCACGTCGACCGGCAACGGCAGTTCGGCACGCCCCTTCGAACACGGGATGGGCTCACCCGCGGGCACCGGCGGCGGGATGTTGTCCCAGACAACGGGGACCAATTTGATCGCCTCGACGGTGTCGTCGAAGTTGGTGAAGGCCCTGTCCAGGGCAGCGTCGATATCGATGCCGGGCTTGAGTCCGGCGTTGTCGAGCAGTTGCACCACCGACGCGGTGAAGTCCGGTCCATATATCTCAGATTTCCGGAACTCGTCGAGCACACTCAGGGCGGCGTCGATCGGGCGGTTGGCCCACTCGAGAATGCTCACGAAATCCCGGCTGTGTCCGGACACCTTGTCGGCCAACGTCTTCAAGTTCTGCATCAGGGTGGCCACCACCTGCTGCCGGTCGGCCAGGAACCTGGTCAGGGTGTGGATGCTCTGCAGCACAGGCGCCAGTCCGCTGCCGTCACCGGCAAGGAAGTTCTCCACGTTGGCGGTGAAGGAATTCAGTTCGTCTGGACTCAAGGTCGCCAGAACCGGCTGCAGCCCGTTGAACAATCTGGTGATATCGAACGACGGCTGCGTCATCGACGTCGGGATGTGCTCAACCGACTCGACCGCCCCGGCGCCGTCAGCCGGATTGGCGACGTCCACGTAGCGCAGTCCGGTCAACGCCTGGTACTTCACGGCCAGCCGCGTTCCCGCTGTGACACCATACCGGGTATCGAGGGACAGCGCGACCTGCGCGATGCTCTGGCCGTCACGGCGGTGCAGGTCGATCGAATCGACCTTGCCGACCCGCACCCCGCGGACCCGAACGTCGGCTCCGGTACGCAACCCGGATACGTCGGTGAACTCGGCAATGTAGCGGTTGAGCTTGGTGTCGACCGGCTGACTGATCACATTCGTCACCAGGATCAGCAGGAACACACCCAGGATGCCTGCGATCATCAGTCGCCAGAGGGCAGCGGCAGGTTTCATTGTGGGACACCACCTTCCGGAGTCAATGGGCCTTCAGCCGGCAGCGGCACAGGTGCTGGTACTGGTACTGGTACTGGTGCCGGTATTGGTGCTGGCGCGATCGGCGGCAATCCGCCCGCTGCCTGCAGCGGTGCCGCGACCCCTGGCAGGCTGTCGAGGATCACCCGAACGTTCACGGCGCGCCGATCCGGGGGCCCGGCAAACAGGTTTTCCAGCCGCATCCGATACTCACGCGCCGTGTCGGACACGGCGTCACTGGGCACCAGCCCGGGCCCGATATCGGTCAGGACCTTGATCATGCTGGTCAACGGCGAGAGTTCGGTGCTGTGACTCGATACGAGTTTGCCTACGGCGCCGAATAATTCCGAAGCCGAAAAATCTATTGTTGGGACGTAGGTGTTTCGGAAGAAGTCCTCGCTGACACCGTCAAGACCACCGTGCAGGTACTGGTCGCCGGTGCTGATCGCTGCGGTGACGAAGCCCGGGAAGGCCACGCTGATCCCGGTGGCGTTGGTCAGCAGCGTGGCGGTACTTTCGGTCTGCACCCTCGCGAACGTATCGGCAACCACCAGCATGGTTTCCAGCAGTGGGTCCAGCCCGTCGGTATAGGTGGTGGCGCGCTCCACCACATCGATCAACTGCGGGGTCAGCACCCCGTGCGATACCTCGCCGAGTCGGCCCAGCAGCGCCTGCAGGGTCGCGTTGCCGACCGGCGCCCGGCGAAGAACTGCGCCGTCGACCAGTGCCGACCCACCGGCAGGCTGCCGCAGGTTTATGCCGGTGACTCCGAAATAGTTCGCGGGGCGGAAGTCGAACTCCACCGCGTCGGTCAGCCCCTGGGTCGGCGCTCGGTCCAGGTCGGCTAACAGTCGGACTCCACCGTCGGGCAGGTTGGCGACCGAGAGGACCTCACCTACCTTCACGCCATGCATCATCACCGACGTCCCGGAGTCGACACCCTCTCCTACATAGGGTGATTCCAGCACAACCCGCAGAGTGTCCTTCGACTCACGGCTGAGCGGTGCGATGGTGAACACCGCGGCAACAATGCCCATCAGCACGGTGACAGCCAGACCGACTGCGGTCAGAATGCGCGCCTCTGTCTGGACCGAAGCGTTGTGAAACAACATGAGACAGACGCCTATCCCTTGAACACGAACACTGGTTGCAGCCCCCACAGCGTGATGGTCATCGCAACATCGAGCACCATGATCGCCACCAGACTGGCTCGGACCGCCTGCCCGGAGGCACGCCCGACGCCAACCGGACCTCCGGAGGTGAAATATCCGTAATAGCAATGGATCAGCGTGACGGCCAAACAAAACACCGCCGCCTTGAGCAGGGAGTAGACGATATCGGCGAATGGCAGAAACTGGATAAAGTAGTGGTTGTACGTGCCGCCCGGCTGGTCGTGAAAGACCTGGATCACGATACTGGAGACAAAGAAGCTCACCACCAGCGTCAGCAGGAAACCTGGCAGGACACAGATCATCGCACCGACCAACCGGGTGCCGACCACGAACGGGATCGGGCGCAGCCCCATCGCCTCGATGGCGTCGATCTCCTCGGCGATCCGCATCGCTCCGATCTCGGCCGTCATCCGGCATCCGGCCTGCGCGGCGAACGCGATGCCCGCCACCAAGGGGGCCATCTCGCGGACATTGGCCAGTCCCCCGACGATTCCGGACAGTGCGCCGAAGCCGATCAGATTCAGCGTCGCAAACGCCTCGACGGCGACGGTCCCGCCGATCGCGACGCCCAGGATGACCAACACGCTGATCACGCCACCATCGACGATGAGCGAACCTCGACCCCAGGCGAGATTGTTCATCGCCTGCAGCGTCTGGCGGCGATACCGCCGCACAGTGATCGGGAGCATCCAGAGCGTCTGCGCACTGAAGACTACGAACTGGCCGATCCTGGACCACAGACCCTGCGACAGACGGGAATCCAGAAACCACGTGGTGACACGGTTACCGCCGGCGGAGGGCCTGCCGGCCATGACGCCGGTCATGACACTTCCATCGGAAAGAACATCGTCTGCAGCTGGGTGATCGCGAGATTGACTATGGCGATGCACACCACGTTGAGGACCACCGACGAGTTCACCGCGTCGGCCACCCCACGCGGCCCGCCACTGGCCTCCATACCGCGCAGACATGAGATGACGGCGACCAGCGCGGCGAAGACCAACGCCTTACCTACGGTGAACCACACGTCGGCTACCGACGCGAAGGTTCCGAATGATTGCCAGAAGCTGCCGCTGGTGACACCACCGACACCCACAGCGAGTGCGAACGACGCCGCGACCGCTGCGGCGATGATGATGGCGCACAGGATCGGCGCGATGATGAGCAACGCGAGGAATCGCGGAACCACCAGGTGGCGCACCGGGTCGATACCGAGGACACGCAGAGCATCCAACTCTTCCCTGATCGCGCGCGCACCGAGATCCGACGCGATCGCCGATGCTGCGGCCCCACCCATCAGGAGCCCGGCGGTGACGGGCGCGCCCTGCCTGACCACGCCGACACCGCTGGCGGCTCCGACCAGCGAACTGGCCCCGACCTGGTTGACCAGACCCGAGGTCTGGATCGAGACGATGGCGCCGATGGGGATCGCCATCAGCAGCGCCGGCGTCGCCGTGACCTTGAGGAGCGTCCACGCCTGCACGACCATCTCGCCGAACGGAGGCCGCCGCGTGACGGTGTCGATGACCGAATAGCGCAGCACTGACGCGAACATCATCACCCCGCGGCCGACGGTGGCGGCGCTGCGGGCCGGCCGGGAACCAAGTGCCTTCAGCAGCCGAACCATCGCGGCGGACACACTGCGCACACGACGTGACCCCCCGCCCACCGCCGGCTGCCCATCCACCGCCGTCTCCGCCGGCAGCGCTGGCGGGCCCATCACCGACACACTCCCGAGCGATTGATGCGGCTACCCCAGTGCAGCACCCGCTGCACCGAGGGGCCGACAAACCAGGCAGGTTGACGGCCACGGATACCGGCTCCGACGTTGGACAGGTGCTGCCAGAGCAGGTGAAAGCTCTGTGCTTGGTACATCGGGAAATAAAGGTCACCGACATAGTCGCGGGCCTGCGTGAGAGCCATTGCCCGAGGAGTCAAGAAGGCCGTGGACTGGTCGATGTTGTGCGTCACCGCATCGGCGAGTTGCTGGTTGTTCGCGCTGTTGTAGTCACCGTTGCTGCGAATCAGATTGACGTTGAACCTATCAATCTGGGTCATCAGAGTTTCGTACTGCTGGTTGTACCACTGGCACATCTCCCGCTCGGCGACGATGTCGGACTCGGTGACGCCGGCTCGCGTCTGATCGAACGGATACGGAAAGCGAGGCACCCAGTTGTTCCCTTCCAGATCCACCGGAGGTAACGGTGGAGCGATCTCATCAACGGTGGGTTGCGCCGAGGCTGCGAAGGTACCCACCGCCGCGTTACCGACCAGGATCAGCGCGGAGATCAGTCCCGCACATAGGACTCGCCACATGTCTCGGCGCATCTCCTTTTTCGGTGTGATCAGCTGTCGGCAACGCATCCTGCATCCGTCACGCCTCCGACCCTGGCACATCATTCTGCACGATAGTCGATCTTAATCGGCCAGTTTTCCGGTTTTTCCATCATCGACGATGTCGTTAATCGATGATTTCGGCTAAATCACCGCAAAAACCCGGAAATCGCGCATACCATCACGGCGATGGCCGTGGATCGTCAAGAAGCCGAGGGCCACGAGAAACCCCGACCCACATCGACCAAACTTGCGATATGCGTAATCTAGCCCGCCGCACTGCTCTACCGGCGGGAAACGTCAAGTCCAGAGGCCCTGCAGCCCGAGTTCAGAATTGAGGTACCGACCTCGATGTACCAGTTCCGGTTAAGTCTCGCCGCGGCAGCCTTTCTCGCGGTCGCACTTTCGGCGGCCGCTCCGCAGTCGTTGGCGCAGGCCGGTTCCCCGCTCGTGAGCGAGCTGCATGCCCTGCGCGCCGCCGCCGGGTGTCCAGCGCTGCAACCGGACCCCGCACTCGAACGCGTCGCCCAAGCGGCATCCCAGAACACCAAGGACTACCTGGCGTTCCGGACCGCGGCCGTACCGTTCACCGACCCGTCCCCGATGCTGACGACCATCGGCCACCCGGTCGGCAAGTCGATCATGCTGTCGGGGTACGGACGAACCGTTGATGATGCCGTCCGCGGCATGCAGCTGCACTATCGATCCACCAAGCCGGACTGCAGCTTCGTACAGTTCGGGACGAATCTCCTCGACGACGACTCCGGCTTCTATATCGCCACCGTGGTCCTCGCGACACCCGGATCGGAACCCGATGAGTAGAGTCCACCTGCTGCTCGGCGTGATCCTCGCCGCCGGGCTGCTACAGCCGGTCACCCCGGCCTGGGCGGAGCCCACTCCGGTCCCCGGCGCCGCCAACCCGTATCCCGAGTTGCGCTACTTCACCGAGACCGACGCGGCGCCGTACAACTTGTCGACCGTGCCCGGCGCCTCGCTTCCCGATCAACCCGGGTACTGGTTCACCACCGCGCAAGGACTCAACTGCGGCATCTGGTTTCGTGGCAGCTTCGGCTGCGACGGCGTGATCCCGGGCGCAGCGACAGACGTCCGTCGAATCGGCTGGATCACCGGCGACACCCGGGTGCACTACGACTGGACGTTGGCCACCAGATACCCGAGTGGACGGCGGGGCGGCGCAACGATTGCGCCACTGTCGTTCATCGATGTCGAGGGCACCCGATGCGCCACTACCAACGACCTCAGCACCTACTGCGTGCGCGGGCCCGCGCGGTTTCTCGTCACCGCGACACACACCTGGATGAACTGACATGGTCAACGGACGCCTCCTCGGCGGAGCTGTCGCCCTGCCGCTTCTCATCGGGCTCGCTTACGCGACAACCGCTTCGGCTACGCCTGCAGCCGGCTATCCGGACACCGGGAGCTACCGGCCGGTATCCAGCGTGTACATCTATCAGGTCACCAACGAGACGGGGGTCTGGTTCACCACCCCGCTGGGGGTGCGCTGCGCCATCGAGGACGATGGGAGCTTCGGATGCTCAGGGGAGTTGCCCGGCACACCGCCCGGGATCGATGAAGTGGCATGGTTTGTCGGCGATCCGTTCCCCAGACTGTATGACGCACCCGCACAGCGATTCTCGTCACCGGACCGGCAGGCCATCGTCAATGAGTCCACTTACCTGACCTACCGCGGGACTCGGTGCGCGGTCACCCCTGCGTCCGGGGTCTACTGCATCCATGGGCAGGACCCGAACAGCCAGATCATGGTCACCTCGGGCGCCATCCTGCGGGGGGCCCAGGGCCTACCGGCGACCTGATGTCGAGTGCGCTTTTCGCAGACCAGATCTCGGTTTACACCATCAACATCGAAGGACGAAGCGCCGCGAAACAGATGCGGTAATCTCCATCTACAACACGCTTGCCGCGGCCGATTGGGCAAGCGATCGGCCATCGAACGGGGCGGTGCAGGAGTGGTCAGTGCACACGGACCCCACGATCCGGCCGCGCGGAGGCGCTCCAGCACGGTCGCGAGCCCCCACCCAGCACGCACAGCCGAACTCACCGACCTGGACCGGTCCTTGATCGACCTGCTGCGACTCGACGGACGTGAAGGCAATCGCGCCTTGGGCGCGCAACTGGGTGTCAACGAGGTCACCGTTGCGGCCCGACTGCGGCGCCTCGAAGAGTCCGACCTGATGCGGGTCGTTGCTGTCACAGACATCCGACTCTTCGGTCGCCGTGAACTTGTGTTCGCGATGATCAAGGTCACCGGTAGATCGGTCGGCGCGGTGGCCGCAGATATCGCGAAACTGCCCGAAGCGGTTGCCGTTACCGTGACGTCAGGACGCTACGACATCATCGCGCCGATGCTGTGTCGGGACCGACTGCATGTTGCGGAGATGTTCGGCACGACCCTCCCCACCATCAAGGGCACCGTGGGAGTTCACGCAAGCCTGGCCCTGGACGTTCTCAAGTACGACTCCCGATGGGCCTTGTTCGGCGCCGACCCCGGGGCGGCACCCGAAGCCCAACCGAACGACATGGTGGACGAGGTCGACCTCATCATCATCGGACTGCTACAACGAAATGCCCGGCGCAGCAACCGCAGTATCGCTGCGGAACTGGGGGTGTCGGAAGGCACCATCCGCGGGCGGATCAAACGGATGCTCGCCGACCGGGTATTCCGGATTCAAGCGGTGTCCAACGTGGTGGCCTTCGGTTTCGGAGCTCACGCCTTCATCGGCATCACGACGGCGCCCGGCATGGTCGGCAAGGTCACCGAGATGCTGGCTCGCCGCGACGATATCTCCGAAATCACGCACGTTCTTGATGATTTCGACATTCTGGTAGTCCTCATATCCCCCGATCACGACTCGCTGATCTCCAGCGTGCTGAACGAAATCGCCGAACTCCCCGGGATTCGACACACGGAGACCTTCTACGGCTGCGGCAGCATCAAACACACGTACGCCTGGACCTGGATCGTCTAGCAGTCCCAGGCGGTGTTTCAACGCAAAATCCGATTGTATTGTGCACAATCTCGACTTACGGATAGAATAAGTCCGTGTTTGGTGATCAAAATCGAATCTCTGCCGCTTCCAGTTCGCCAGGTCGCTCAATTCGCGGCCCGCGTTCGATCGTGATCGTCGGTGCGGGCACATCGGGCAGCGTCCTGGCGGCACGCCTTTGTGCGACGCCATCGCTCGCGGTGACGCTGCTGGAATCGGGCGAGCCCGACGACTACACCGCAGAGATCCTCGAACCTGTTCGCGCATCAGAGGTTTGGTCGACTTTCGCCAACTCGAAGGTCGTCGCGATGGAGAGCTCCGGCGGACCGATCGTGATGCTGCAGGGACGTATCCTCGGCGGCACCTCGGCGATCAACTATCTGGCCACGGTGCGCGGCCAACCTGCCGACTACGACAGCTGGGCGGCCGGCGGGCTGGCCGGCTGGGGATGGTCTGACGTGCGCCGCTACTTCATCGCCGCCGAGAACGATGGCGACTTCGGCCCCTCTGACATTCACGGAGATAGCGGTCCACTACGCGTGAGCCGCTGGACGACCGACGAACACCGACGCTTCCAGCGGGCATTCGGCGAAGGGCTGCGAGAAATCGGGGTCCCGCCGGTAGCCGACGTCAACGATCCCACCCAGGTACCCGGCATTGGCGTCTTCCCCGCCACGCTTGACACCGCTCGTCAAAGAATGACCACCAGTACCGCATACCTGACCGATGACGTACGCAAGCGGAGCAACCTCCAGATCCGAACGCGCGCAACCGTGACCAGGGTCCTGATCGAGAACGGTCGCGCCGTCGGTGTGCTGCTCGACAGCGGCGAGGAGGTGTTCGCCGACGAGATCGTGTTGTCCGCCGGGGCCATTGCCACACCCGCTTTGCTGCTGCGTTCCGGTGTCGGTCCCCGTATCCAGCTCGCCGAGCACAACCTACCTGTGCACGCCGACCTGCCGGTGGGTGCCACGATGAGTGACCATCTCGGTACCGTGCTGTCCTACCAGTACGACGAGCCACACACCAACTGTGGCGGTCCGGCCCAGTCCGTACTTGTCGGCAGTTCAAATGGCAAAGACATTGATTACCATGTGTTTCCCACTCCGTCGCTGACGCCGGGCGACAGTTCGGCCTTCCTGTTGTTGGCGTATCTACTGCGCTCATCCGGTGCGGGCAAGGTCGTACTGGGCGACAGCCCGGACCATGACCCGGTCGTGACCGCACCGCCGCTCCCCGACGACACCGACGCGCGCCTCGGACACGCTTTCCAGCTGATCGCCGAGTGGGAAAGGTCCACCGCGGCACGAGCTATCGGTATCCGCGCGGTCGAACCACACGATCTCACCTCCGTGACCGCGGTCAAGGAGGCACTGGCGCGGATGACGATCAGTTACGGGCACATGGTGGGCACCTGCCCCATGGGCCCGGTGCTCGACGCACAGGGTCGCGTCCACGGAATCGCCGGGTTACGGGTGGGCGATGGGTCTGCCATGCCATCGATACCTGCCGGCAATACCTATCTGGGATGCGTGATGGTCGCCGAGCGGATCGCCGACTTCATCACGGCGGACGAAGACTGACAACTCAGCCCCGTTCGTGCCTGGGCAGGTAGTTCACCCAGGCACGAACGGGGCTTAGTTGTCGTCATGACTGTGCCGCAGTCACCTGCCCTCGGTGGCTACCATCGCTGCGGGCGACGGGTCGTCATTACCGATGGCATGTTCGAGCAGTTCGGCGTAACGCTGCCGGGCCGCCATCCGCCGACCGGGCAGATGTGCAGTCGGGAATTCGCCGGCGGCCGGCAGGTATCCGGCCAGAATGTCCTTGGCCAGCGTTTCCTTGTGGACCTCGGTCGGGCCATCGACGAGCGCCATCACCTCCGCGTCGATCAGCATGCCCGTCAGCGGCATCTCATCCGAAACACCAAGCGCACCATGCAGATGCAGCGCGCGTTGAGTCACATCGTGGAAGACCTTGGGCATCGCGACCTTGACCGCCGCGATGTCCTTACGGACCAGGCGGTAGTCACGATGCTTGTCGAGTAGCCAGGCGGTACGCAGCACCAGTAGCCGAAACTGTTCCATCTCGATCCAGCTGTCGGCGATGCGTTCCCTGGTCATCTGAAAACTTGCGAGCGTCCCGGCACGTGTCTGCCTGGACACGGCGCGTTCACACATCATGTCGAACGCCTGCTTGACCTGCGCAAGAGTACGCATCGCGTGGTGCATCCGGCCACCGCCGAGACGCGTCTGTGCCACCGCGAACGCCCCGCCCTCCTCGCCCAACAGATGGTCCGCCGGTACCCGAACATCGCTATAGCGCAGGTAGCCGTGGGTGCTGTGATGTCCAAGACTCCCCACATGGACGTCGCGGACGATTTCCAGCCCCGGCGTTCCTGCGGGCACGAGGAACATCGACATTCCCCGGTATGGTCCGGCCTCCGCATCTGTCACGGCCATCACAATGAACAGCGACGAGACAGAGGCGTTGGACGAGAACCACTTGCTGCCGTTGATGACCCAATCGCCGCCCTCGCGCACGGCACTCGTGGTGAAGAGGGCGGGATCGGCACCGGCATGCGGCTCCGTCATCGAATAGCAGGTGGAAATGTCACCTTTGAGGAGGGGCCGCAGGAAACGCTCCTTCTGCTCCGCGGTGCCGTAGTGCGCGAGGATTTCCGCGTTACCCGAGTCCGGCGCCTGACATCCAAAGACCGTGGGGGCCCATCGCGACCGGCCAAGGATTTCGTTCAGCAGGGCCAGCTTCAGCTGTCCGTATCCCGGTCCGCCGAGCTCTGCGCCCAGATGACAGGCCCACAACCGGCGATCTTTGACCTGTTGTTGCAGTGGCCGGACGATCGCCATCGCAGTTTCGTTGGCCTTGTCGTACGGATCGTCGAGCACCAGGTCGAGTGGCTCGACCTCATTCTTGACGAACTCCAACGCCCAATCCAGGTCACCTTGAAACTCGCTGTCCGTTTCAAAATCCCATGCCATGTATATCCGTTCCTCTCTAGAAGGTGATCTCTGGTTCAGATCACGAGGCGGACATCCATGCGTTCGCCCTCGTGAACAGGCCAATGGCCAGGCCGTGCAAGCGATCTCCCACCTCACGGATCGCCATACCCGCGCAGGAGCGCGCGTAGGTACCCTCAAGCAGGACACCAAGTTTGAAGCAGCTCATCACTGCATACCAAGGCACGGCCGACAGATCTCGGGACGTCGACTGCCGGTAGTGTTCAATGAGCGTCGCGCTGTCGGGCAGCGCCTCGGCACCTGCCACGGAGGTGATCTCCACTCCGTCGGTACCTGGCCAGGTCGCCAGCAGCCAGCCGAGATCGAGAAGCGGATCGCCGACCGTGCACATCTCCCAGTCGACGATCGCCGCCACCTCCGAACCATCGCGGCGATACATCAGATTGGCCAGATGATAATCACCGTGCATCAGCCCTGCCCGGAACTCACCGGGGCGATTGGACTCCAGCCACCCGGCGATCTGCTCGATGCCGGGCAGCTCCGGTCCGGGATAGCCGGCGTGCTGTCCATAGGATTCGAGTTCTTTGAGCCAGCGCGGAACCTGGCGCTCCAGAAAGCCTTCGGGCCGGCCCAACCCGCCGAGTCCTACGGCTGCATAGTCCACCTCGCCCAGCCGCGCCAATGCATCGACCGCGGCCAGACCCATGCCGTAGCGGACGTGTGCACTGGCCGCGTGCAAGTCCGGCATCTCGACAGTGGGGTTGAATCCGTCCACCGGCGCCATCAGATAGAAGACCGAACCACCGAGGACCGCCTCGTCCTCACACCCGGCGATCAGCAATGGATGCGGGACGTCGCTACCGGCCAGTGCACCGAGGGTTTGCATCTCACGGCGCAGCGCCCCATTACTGGTCGGTCGCAGATGCTCTGGCCCTCGGCGCAAGACGAAGGCGTCGCCGTGCCTCCGAAAGTGGATCAGGATGTTCTGCGTGCCACCGCCGATGGGTGTCGCGTCAGTGATCGGGCCGGACCCGATTCCGTGGCCGTCCATCCAGCGTTGCACGGCAGAAAGGTCCACAGGGACTGCGGAGGTGCCCGCATTCACGACCCACCACCGTCGACGGTCAGCACCGATCCCGTGCAGTAACTCGACGCATCGGAGATGAAATATAGCGCGGCACCGATAATTTCGCTTGGCTGACCGATTCTTTGGAGAGCGAATTCAGCTTTGGCCTGGTCCGCCACACTCGCCATGTCCCATGCTTTGGAGATGTCGGTGGCGAACCGGCCGGCCATGATGCCATTCACCCGCACCGACGGGCCATACGCCTTCGCGAATCCCTCTGTGAGCGTGTTCAAACCGGCTTTGGCCGCAGCGTAGGGCAGAAACTCCGGATCGGGCCGGAGCGCTCCTGTCGACGAGATATTCAGTACCGCACCACCATCACCGGCCGCCATGCGGGTGCCAATGAGCGCGGTCAGGCGAAACGGTCCTTTGAGGTTGACCGCCATCACCTTGTCGAACAGCTTCTCGTCCACTGCATCCAAACTTGAATACAGCGGCGACAGACCGGCGTTGTTGACGAGGATGTCAACCCGGCCGAACCTGTCGTAGGCAGCGTCGGCGAGGGCATCGCACTGATCCCAGTCACTGATGTTCGCCGCCACCGCGTGTGCCTGGTTCCCGAAGCGCTGCTGCACCTCTTCTGCGACCGCCACGCACGCGTCACCCTTACGACTGGCCACGACGACATCGGCACCGCGCTCGGAGAAGGCACGCACCATTTCCAAGCCCAGCCCTCGACTTCCACCGGTGACGAGGGCCACCTTTCCGGTGAGGTCCAGTAACGCTTCGTGTCGCATGGGTGTGCACACCTTCCCGCCGATGCTCTTGTCAGCGCGTTCAACTCGCCAGCGCAGTGCCCCGGCCCGGCGGGTGCCGGGCCGGTTCATTCCGAAACGTCGTGTCGAGAATGCGCTACGGCATTCAGCTACCTGCGGATCCGGCCGGTAAGAGGACCCGTCCTGGAATCGCTCCGGTGGACTTCATTCCACTTTCGAAGGTGACCTCGCCGTTGACCATGATCAGGTCGATGCCGTGCGCGTGGATCACGCGGCGGTATTCACCGCCGGGCAGGTCGGTCAGCAGCTCGTACTGGCTCGGGTAGCCGAGGTCCTCTGGGCTGTAGATCATCACATCGGCGGCGAACCCCGGCAACAACGCTCCGCGGTTGCTCAGCCCGACCACTCTGGCGGGCAGCATGCTGAACTTGTGGTGCAGTTCTTCGAGAGTGAACCGCTTTTCCTCGATGGCCAGCCACTGCAGGAGATCGGTGGAAAAGTTGGCACCACTGAAGAATCGGATGTGCGCGCCACCGTCCGACGTGCCGGCGATCACCCGCGGGTGCTTGTACATCTTCTCGAACAGCGCGGGATTCTGGCTGATCGACTGCACCGTGCGGAAGTCCAAGTCGCAGCGTGAATCGATTACGGCGTCAAAAAACGCATCCACCACATCCACGCCCCGCTCGGCGGCGATCTCGGAGAAGAGCTTACCGATACGCGGATCGTTCTTGTCGGGCATCGAGATCAGCTTGAGATTGTCGAGCATGCCACCACCGGCCGTCATTTTGTCCGGGGTGTGCACTTCCCGGACCCGATCCCGCCAGGACAGATCGGAGGCCTTGGCCACGCGGGCGTCGATGTCGGTGTCACAATCGGTGAACTCGGTGAAGACCGGGTGGATGTCCCAGGTGTTCCAGTCCAGCAGCTTGCTCTCCTGCCAGGTCCGGAAAGCCAGTGCTTGGGAGTAGCAGTCCAACCCTTCGGCCTCGCAGTGATCTAACCAATTCAGCACACGGTCGATCTCTTGGGGAATGTGGTCGAAGGGCACCAAGATGTTCTGGATCACCGGGCGGCCCGAGATGCGAGCCAGCTGCTCGGCAATATGGTTGTTGTCAACGGCCATCGGCAGATCCACCAGCGCCTGGATGATGCCATAATCCATGTCTCGCAGCACTTCTGCCAATGCGTAGGCGGTGGATTCGTCGGCGGCATCCGTCGGCATCGGCTTGCCATGGTCCTTGTGTGAATTGAACTCGTCGAGCTTGGAGAAGGCGAACCCGATCGCACCGGCCTCCAGAGCCTCCCGGAGCAGACGCTTCATCTCTTGCAGTTCCGCCTCGGTGGGCAGGCGGTCGCGGGCATCCTCGGGTGAGCCCATCACGAACATCATCAGCGAGTTCAGCGGAACGTAGCTGGCCACGTTGACACCCTTGTCCAGACCCTTGACCACATCCAGCCACTCCGGGAAGGACTCCCAGGAGAACGGCAAGGCCTCACGCAGGGCAGCCGTGGGGATCTGCTCGGTGGCCTCCATCATGCCCATATAGCGCTCCTGGGTGGCCTTGTCCTTCTTGCACGGGGCGAAACCGAAGCCACAGTTCGACACGATTGCGGTGGTCATTCCGTGGTACGCCGACGGTGTGCAGTAGGGATCCCAAAAGATCGCGCCGTCGTAATGGGTGTGCACATCAATAACGCCCGGCGCGACAATGCGGTCGGTCGCGTCGACGATACGCGCCGCGTTGGCGTTCCTGAGGCCACCGATCTTGGCGATCTTGCCGTCTCGGATGCCGATGTCGGTCAGCTTGCGTGGGGTGTTGGTGCCGTCGATCAGGGTGCCGTTCCTGATGATGACGTCGTAGTCGTTGATGCTCACGCCTATTCTCCCTACCGAAAATGGATTTTTGTTGTGCTAGATATCGATGACTTCGATCGCCATGCCGGGGCATGACGAAGCCAGATGTTCGGCAACGTCGTCATCCACCGTCACATCTGCTGACGCACGGGCGATGCCGTCTTTATCGAATTCGATGGCGTCGGTGGCGATGCTGGTGCATTCCCGGGAGCCCATACAGAGGCTGTCGTCGATCACGATGCGCTTCATCCCGAGACGATTCGCTGTCGGTGGATGATCCGCCCGGGCAACCCGCCCTGCAGACCAACGCTCAGATGGAACTGGTGCCGGGGCATCCAGCCGGGCACCGGCTGGATATGGAAGCGCTGGGCGATCTTGGTGAGCACGAACTGCGCTTCCATATACGCGAGTCCGACTCCGATACAGTGCCTCGGCCCACCGCCGAACTGAACGAACTGGAACCGATGCTGGCGCTCCTTGCGCTCGTCCAACCAACGCATCGGGTCGTACCGTTCCGGGTTATCCCACAGCGCGGGATGCTGATTGATCGTGTAGGCGCTGACCCCGACCTGGCTACCCTTGGCGATGTAGTAGCCACCGATCTCGTCCTCTTCGAGAGCTTGGCGGGTGAGCAGAAGCGCGCCCTGGATCCGCTGCGCCTCATCGAAAGCGGCTTTGGCATAAGGGAGGTCGGCCAGATCGGCAAAGGATCCAAAGTCGCCGGTGTAGGCGTCGGCCTCCGCCCGCAGTGCCTCCATAGCGTCTGGGTTCTGTGACAGCAGCGCCACCGTCCATGCCAACGCCGATGCCGTGGTATCGAAACCGCCGAACCACAGCCCGATCAGTTGGTCGACCAGATTCTCGTGGTCGAGTTCCATACCGAGCAGGGTGTTGAGGATATCGCTGCTGTCGGTTGGGTTGGCCCTGCGGTCGACGATGGCCGCCTCGATTCGCCGCCGGATGGCTGCCACCGCGCGCCGGCCCTCGCGCGCACGCGGCGCCGGCACCCACGACGGCGCCCAGAAGGTCATCATCAGACCGCCCATGAACTCGGTCTGCACCCGGAAATGGTCGATCAGTTCGGGCACTTCGTCGTCGGAGACCGATGACGAGAACATCGACCGCTGAACTGCCGTCATGGTCAGGATCGACAACTCGCGGTATACGTCGACCACTTCGCCCGCATCAGCCAGTCGGTCCCAGCGATCCATCACATCGTCGACCGCATCCCGCAGAATCTGTGCGATACCGTTGAGATTGCGTCGCGCGAATGCTGGATTGAGCGCCTTGCGGTTCTGCTTCCACTGATCGCCGTCAGCGACCGGAATGCTCTCCCCCAACGCAGGAACCAGCGCCCGGGACATCACTCCCTTGTGATACTTGGAGTAGTCGAGCAACCAGCTGCCGATGTGTTCCGGATTGTTGACCACCGTCGTGCCGCCCGGCCCAAGCGGGAGGGAATAGAGGTCGCCGTACTCGCTCACGCAGTCGGCGAGCAGTTGAAAAGGATCACGCCTCCGCGCGAACATCAACGCGAGCTTGCCTATCCCCGGGCCGGGAGCGCGCCGCGAGGCAAGTTCCCGGCGCGCGGCCCCGCCCTCCGGCCTCGTTGTCGAATCGATGGTTGCCAAAGGTCTGCCTTTACTTCGCTATAAGCACGCAGCTGATGCGCACTGGACGTCTATCACCCTACTACGCGTAATTGAGATTTTACAGAGGTAAATCCTTTATTTCGGCAGAACTATCGCTCATCCACCTTGATACATGCGGTTTTCAAGCTGCACATGCCCCCGAAGGGGGGTTCACACTCACGCCGGGCGGCAGGAGCAGCGGGATGCGCAACCCAGATTCACTTGATCACGTCCCCATGGCGGTACAGGATCATCAAAAACTGCGATATGCGTAGGCTATGCCATGAAATGCAACGTGTACTGCAGATCGGGGATATCGACTGCCGACCTCACTCATCCGCGCCTTCACCTCACCTCAAGTAGATCGATTTGAGGCTGTAGTAGGCCGCCAGACCCTCTGGCCCGAGCTCGCGACCGACCCCGCTGGACTTGACCCCGCCAAACGGCGCGCCGAGGTCCAGATCGTAGAAATTCACACCGACACTTCCTGTTTCGACGCGACGGGCGATCGCAAGTCCCTTGTCGGGATCGGTGGTCCAGATGCTGCCCCCGAGTCCATAGTCGGAGTCATTGGCGATCGCCACCGCCTCGTCCACATTGTCGTAGGGAATGACCGACAGGACCGGACCGAATATCTCTTCCTGGGCGATCCGGCTCGAGTTGTCGACCTGCCCGAACACCGTCGGCTCGACGAACCAGCCGGTGTCCCGGCCGCCCCGGCCCCCACCGACCACGAGGGTTGCGCCCGAACTCTTACCGATCTCGATATAGGACTCGACCCGGTCGCGCTGTTTGCGCGACACCAACGGGCCGATGAACGTCGCGGGGTCCAGCGGATCACCGACGGGTAGCGACGCCGCCATCGCCGCGATTGCCCCCACCACCTCGTCATACCGTGACCTGGGCGCCAGAATCCTGGTCGACAGATGACACGTCTGGCCGTTGTTGAGCATCGACACCGTCGCCAAACCCGTTGCAGTAGTGGCCAGGTCAGCATCGTCAAGGACGATGGCGGCCGACTTACCACCCAGCTCCAGCGTTACCGGACGCAGCAGGCGACCGCACGTCTCGCCGATCGCACGCCCGGCGGCCGTCGATCCCGTGAACGCCACCTTGTGCACGCCCGGGTGCGAGACGAGGTACGCCCCGATGTCGGCGCCGCCTGTCACAACATTGAGCACGCCCGCGGGCAGACCCGCACGTTCGGCCGCGGCAGCGAGTTCAAGGGCATCGAGTGTGGTTTCCGGTGCCGGCTTGAGCACAATAGTGCAGCCCGCTGCCAGTGCCGGTGCCAGTTTGAACATGGTGAGTACCTGCGGGTAGTTCCACGGAACCACGGCAGCCACGACACCCACCGGCTCCCTGCGCACCACCGTCTCGCCCGGCGCACCGAGCCGGTCCCTGCGCTCCTCCACTGGAAACTGCTGAGCAAGCCCCGCGTAGTAGCGCAGAATCCCCACCGGCGCAGCACCTTCAGCCTCGGCGGCGATGGAGATCGGCATACCGTTCTGCACCGAGGTCAGCCGCGCCCGGTCCTCAGCATTGGCCTCGAGTTCATCGGCCAGCCGCAGCAGGATGTTCCCACGACCTTTGGCTCCGATGGCAGCCCACAAGGTATCCGCCAGTGCCGAGCGGGCGGCGGCCACCGCGCGGTCGACATCTACCGGCGATGCCAGCGGCACGACCCCGATCTGCTGCTCAGTGGTGGGCGATACAACCGCCATCGATCCGCCACCCGCGGGCGCGCTCCACCCGCCTCCGATGAACAGCGAGCTGTGATTGTGCTGCATGGGTTACTCCTTCTCTGAAGAACATCGCGCGTTGAGGAACATTGCGCACCTGCACTATTGGAAATCGTCGCGGTTCAGGACTCGAACGATCGTGACAACGGTGCCCAGCAAGCACGTTCTCCATCGCATCGGTTCGGCACGGCCCAGTGTCGTTCCCCAGCTGGTCACAGCGACGGGGGTCGTAGGCGAAACCGGATTGATGGCGGGAAAAGTGCAAGATAGGAGCACCATCGCGGATCAAAGATAGGTCATATGCCGGTATAAATCTACATAAGTTCGATATTTGCCAATCGCCTGGCCGCATCCGCTGGCCGGTTCCCTGCCCATCCGACACAGATGTGGAGCGCAATCTGGATAGGGCACTTCGGGGCAGCTCGGCACGGATTCCACTGCTTCGCAGTGTGTTTCTCGGGATTCACCGCGCGCGGCGGACGAGACGCGGCTACAACCCGGAAACGCCGGCCAGGCAACCGAGCGTCACGCGAGGCCCATCAGGTCGAGTCAGGTGAACCGCGCGAGGTGATTCTGATGCGCCACCACATCGGTGAGATAGGCGATCGCGACCTCGCGGACACCGTCAAGATCGGCGAGTCCGGTGACGAAGTTGGTGAGTTCGTGCACAGAACGCCCCCCGAACTGCAGCACCAGATCTGCTGTGCCGAGGGTCTTTACGATCGAGACATGCGGGTGCGCCTCGATCGACTCCTTCATCACGGCATCGTCATCAAGCGCCAGGAACGCCATCCCGAAGAGCTGACGCTCACCCGAAGCGACCGGATCGACGCCTGTCACCAGCCTGATCAATCCGCCCTCCTCGAGCCGGCGCACCCGGGCCCGTACAGTCGCGTCACTGACATTGAGCCGTCTGGCGATCTCACGGTTCGACTCATGGCCCGCTGTGGCGAGTTCCCCCAGCAGTGCCCGGTCGAGATCGTCGAGCGAGGGACGCGGTGCGGGCAACATGTCGGGGGACCACGGTTCGATGGGCAGGGTCAGAGTGTTGACGTCATAAGCGAGCGTCCCGCTGACAACGTCAACGGCGAGCACCTGGACGTTCTCGACATCCCTGAGCGTTTCCCGAAGCGTCCTGCGGATGCCGGCCAGGTCAACCCCCAGCAGCGCGACCACAAGGTCGCAGGCTCCGACGGCTGCGGCAACGAACTGTGCGTCGGGCGAATCCGCGAACCGCATCTTCAGCCGGTCGATGCTCTTCTTGGGTGCCTTGATCCGTACGACGGCCCCGGCGCTGTAGCCCGCGCTCTCCGCATCCACGACCACGGTGGTGGCGATCACGTTCAGATCGCGTAGGCGTCGCAGGCGGGCCGTTACCGTCTCGTTGGTGACGCCGACCCGTGCCGCGAGGTGACGCACGCTCGCCCGCGGCTCCTCGACTAACGCCGCGCACAATTCGCGGTCAGTGTCGTCGAGATGCTGTCTGGGTCGGCGGGCCATTGCTGAAAGCTACCTGACCACTACTGCGGCGTCTGAGTCTCCAGAATGCACGCAGCAGCGGTAATACAGACTTCCTCCGATCAGGAATCGGCATCGGTTCTCGATCTCTTCAGGCTGACAATCCGAGTTCGGCTGGCTGGAAAACACGGCTGAGCCAAGGCGACGTCGACCGGGGCCGCACACATTGCCGAGGCGTGGCTACCAACGATGGTCCACTCGCCTTCTGGAAGAACAGAATTCAGCATTGGGCTGAGCACTCACAGCGACCACCGACCGATGTCCTGCCAGCCCGACCACCCTGAGCCGCCGGGCATCCCAGGGCTGCACCGGTGAGTACGCAGGCGAACGAGCCGCCCGCATTCCCCTAAAATGCGCTTGCTCGCGCTACTTCGGACAGGTCACCGCTTGACCCATTTAGTGACGGAACGGGTGGAAATGCGCGAACCTCACACCGGAGATCGCACATTTCTTCACATTGGGCGGACTGAGCGGACAGCTCACCGCATGAGGGGCGTGAGCGCAGCGGCCGCGCAAATGCGAGACTCTTCCGATGATCATCGGGATTCCGCGCGAGACTTACGCGGGTGAGACGCGTGTCGCGGCGACGCCGCAGACCGTCGGCCAAATCATCAAGCTGGGCTACTCAGTTGTCGTCGAATCCGGCGCGGGCGTAGCTTCGAGCTTCTCGGATGCCGCCTATGTAGAGGCCGGCGCGCAGATTGGTTCCCCCTGGTCCGGCGATGTAGTACTCAAGGTCAACGCCCCTGACAACACCGAGATCGCGGCCATCAAGGACGGCGCGACACTGGTCAGCCTGATCTCCCCGGCACTCAAGCCCGAACTGGTCGAGAAGCTCTCAGCCCGGCCCATCACTGTGCTGGCGATGGACGCCGTACCGCGCATCTCGCGGGCCCAGTCGCTGGACGTGCTGTCCTCGATGGCCAACATCGCCGGCTACCGCG
>SXGT01923840.1_pt1 | contig 35200 bp, 31 predicted proteins | sample 3176221 | NCBI WGS metagenome assembly SXGT01 (sample SAMN11356862, study PRJNA531348) | freshwater metagenome | isolation source: freshwater sample F1-120 | place: China: Fuxian Lake, Yuxi | collected 2017-12-25 | reverse complement strand
TAGCCACGAACGCCAAACGCTTGATACAGTAAGCTGGTGGACATGTGGATCGTCTCCTGAAGTCGTGTTCTTGCTTAACTTCAAGAGTGGTCTGCATGTTCACATTTTCAAGACCTACGGATGCTTAACCCGGAAGAGCCTCATTTATTCATTCATCGAGCCACCCCGGGGCGCTGGATGAATCTGAATGAATCTGGACGAATCGCCAAGAGGAGGCCCCCAATGCGCGCGTTGCGTCCGAGCGTGGAAAATCTGTACGTTGGTGGCGGCGCGGAAGCGAAGCGCGCCGCTGCTCCTGCCGAATGCCAAACGCCAACGCGAATCATGAACGGCATTCGGTGATCGGCGTTCCCCAACGACCACGGGGTTCGGGACCGCACCCAGGGGTGCGATTTGCTGGTTTGAATACTGCCTGCGGACTGGAAAGACGGCGTGAGGTGTGCCGTTGCGCCGATGTTGCGCGCGAGCGTCAGGGAGGCGGCCAGTGACGGGGGCAGGTATTACGATTTCTAGGTTCGTATTATTCGACTCCTGACCCTTTTTCTGGCCCTGCCCGAAGATTGTTTTCGGGGTCACGGATTAAGTAAGGCGTCCCCGGATTCCGCTTTCTCTAGTTGGAGAATCGCTTCATTGCGAAGATGCCCACGAACACCAAAGCCAGCAAGCCGGGCAGAATACTGAACCCGGCGATCACGAACGCCACCATTCTGTCCCCTTTGAAGCCGGCCTCCATGCGAAGTCCCTCGCGAACGAGATTGTTCAGTTCTTGAAACCTGCGCTGGTTCTGCGGCAGATTTGCAATCGGGGCCAGCTGTTCCATCTCGCGCATGTTGCGATCTACGCCGGCTTGTGCCATCTGGACATTGCTGTGAGTGTGCCAGATCGAAAAACCGCCCAAGCCGCAGACGCCGAGCGTGACCAAGCCGGACAGCAGGGCGAGGACAAGCCAGAGGATACCGGAGGAGCGTTGGGGCATCGCTACAATTCCTGGAGGTCGGTTCAGGTCGTTATCGTATTCAAAAGCTCGCTAATGGCTTCATCGTACATTCGGTTGCCCTCCGTATCGTCGGGTTTTGTCTGCTTCCCGCCTTCGGTTTTTCCTTCCACGGAAGCGGCTGCGGCCTTCCTAATCCCATCGAGAATTCGCACTTGTCCAAGGAATGAAGGGGAAGGTCCCCGTAAAGCCAGCACCATTCGCGTCACGACCTTTCCTAAGTAGAAGATTTCAGTATTTTTAAGGGTCCTGACACCTTTTTCAGCCCCGTCAGCTCACCGCCTTCAGCCCGATCTGCACTAGTTCGACCATCCGGCTCGGGTCGATGGTTTCGAATAATTCCAGGTTTTGTTCGCGTGTGAGTGGATTGAGCCTGGTTTCCCAGCCCAGTGCCGCGCGCGTTTGCCAGGCTTCAGCGAGAAATGCAACTATCGAGCGAGGATCATCGGTGTGCATGCCGGCCATGCGCGGCTCGTCGTCGTAGTACCACCAGGACTGGGCGCGTTTCAAGTACAGGTCGCGCGTCTGATTGGCAAACGGCGCCCCTGCCTGGAAGTCCCACTCTGCAGCCGAATTGCCTTTGCCCAGGAGCAGGTCGATCACGCATTTTGCCACGCCGCCGAATGCGCCAATAAGGAAGACCGGCTGCTCGGCCTGGATCGACAGCAGCACTTCCTCCAGCACGCCGGGCATGCGGCTGGAATACCAACTCTCCTTGGGCGGCTGGCCTTCGATGGCTTTCAGCGTCGGGCCAAACGTGCCGCCAAGGACCACGCGGGCAATCACGCCGCTCTTGCCGCGATCGGATTGAAAGGCACGCATTGCGGTCATGCCGCGACACCACGCGTAGCGATGCTCGGCGGATAGATCGCCCGAAAAGAACGCCGCCGGTTCCGCCACCAGGTCGGCATGCAGCGTCTCATCCACATCCGCCGGCCGTGGAATGGGGGTGATCGTCGACACCTGGCTCAACTTGGCGCGCTGGGCAACATCTAACGTGGGCAATGGCCAGCCGCGATGATTGACGATCCGCTTGAAGGGCTCCACCCCCTCGATATGATTGTACGTTCGCACCAGTTCGAAGAGGTTTTGCGTATAGCCGTCCGCGCCAATGTGCCCGCCGTACGCAAGCGTGGCTCCCTTGATCAAAAGATGGCGCGAGACTTCCAGCATCGTCTGATCGAGATGCACCTTGTCCATGCCCCAGCGAGCGATGTCGGTGCTTTCGGACATCGACAGCGCGACCAGCTTGCCATTGAGCGAGCGATCCTGTCCGGATCGCTGCATCGGCGTCGAAAAGGTCACCTTGGCCTTCGACAGCCGTTTCAATTCGCCCACGCCGAGCGGCGGATCGGGATACATGATCTTGGCGCCGGGGGGAACGCCCAACAAGGTCGCCGGCTCGGGGGGCCGCAGAAAGACTTGGTAGCCATCCTTCTTCGCCCACTCAAGAACCGCGGCGGTATGCAGATGCCGCAGAGTCTCTTTCAGGAGGAGATCGATGCCCGTCTGCGTGTTGCCAAGCCAGCGCAACTTCGGCACGTTTTCCAGGAACGGAAAGCTGCGTACTTCATGCGTCATCAGGGCGTCAATCACCGAGATGGGCCGCTGCTTCTCCTTGGCAAGCATCACCTCTTCCCGACACCACTCGCGCGTCGAGTAGTTGTCGGTGAGAATCACCAGCAGCGAGGTCCGCTCGACACCGTCGGCGATCGCCTTGGCAAACTTCGAGCCCGTCTCAATGTCGCCCGAATCGACCCAGACATCGACCGGCTGATCTGATTTCAAAGCATCAATGAACTGCTGCGCCACGCGAGGCTCAACCCCCAAGTCCACCTTGGTGTGGCTCAAGAACAACTGGATCGGCGCCTTGCTTTGATCGTCCGCGACCGCCAACTTGTTGAGGAACCTGCACAGTTCAATGACAATCCGCCGCATCACCCGCGCGGCGCGCTGGCCAGGATCCGTCACAGCAAACGCCCGGCCGAAGTTGACCTCGCCCAACCGGTCATCGAGCGGCCAGGCGTTGGCCGTCAACTGCATGGGCACACAGCGATGCGGCGAACCCTGACAGGCAAGCCAGGTGTCAGCCACGAAGGCGGACCAGTCGCCATCGAGAACCATCTCGTCGTCGGCAAGAGGAACGACGAAACTGTGCTCGGCAAGGTCCAACCGCAATGACTCCGGCGGCCGTTTTTGGTCGGCGAGGGGACAAAACACCGTGGGCACACGCAACCCCGGCACAACAATATCGTCATTCAGTTGACGATGAAGCTGCTGCGCAAGCGCCCGGGCCGATGCGGAATCGGGATGGAAAAGCAAATGAACCAGTAACGGCTGTTTGGCCATAGTTGGTTGCCTAAGTTCATCCGAGTGATGCTTCGCGCGGTCGAGTTTGACACATTCGTTTAGAAACTATTTCAAAACCGAAATCACATCATTCTCCCCTCTCCTACGGTACTCCGGGGGAAAGGGGTCGGGGGTGAGGGGGCCTTGGCGCCTGCGGAAAACTCAAGGTTTCGCGGGGCATTCTGTCCCCCCTCACCCCGTCCCTCTCCCCCCGGAGTACCAGGGGGAGAGGGGGAAAATCGCCGGAGAGATTTTGAAACAGCTTCTTAGCCACACGGCCGAGCCTGCGTGTTGGCTATTATAGGAGCGCCCTGCGGCCCGAACCGCTGGGATTCGGCGTACCTCATCCCAGCGCGACCTTGAATTCTCAGGGAGTCGGGGGGCTTCGGTCTGCGGGTGATATACTCACTGGAGCTACTGCTCCGTCGATCGATGGGTGAAGGGTCCGGCCATCGTAGACCGCGCACTCCGTGTGCGGAGTCTGGCACACGGAGTGCGCGGTCTACATTCTCAATCCATCATTCCACACGTGACAGCGCACTACGTTCGAAGAGTACCTTCTCGAATTCACCCGAACGAGCCACTCCAGTCAGGGACTCGGGAGCTTACTGGCGTCACCGTTTCCTGACGAATCCGGCTCGTGTTCGCATGACCGTTGGTTAACTATGAAAACGACTCCCGCCCCCATCACTGCTGAGCGGTTGCGTTTACGGGTCCGCGGGGCGGTTCAGGGAATCGGGTTTCGGCCCTTCGTGTTTCGGCTGGCGACCGAGCACAAGCTGGCTGGCTGGGTACAAAATTCTCCGCAAGGGATTCAGATCGAAGTGGAAGGAAGCTCGCAGCAGCTGGATTCCTTCGTGGCGCAATTCCAACGTGACTCCACGGCGCTGGGCTTCATCCACCATGTCGAATCGACTCGGCTGCATGCAGCAGGCTACATTGGGTTCGAGATCCGCGCAAGCTTGCAAGACGGCGTCCGGGGGGCGTGGATCATGCCCGACCTGGCGACGTGTGCTGACTGCCGACGCGAGTTGTTCAATCCACGCGATCGGCGTTTTCGCTATCCGTTCCTGAACTGTACGCAGTGCGGTCCTCGTTTCAGCATTCTCTTGCGTCTGCCCTACGACCGGCCGAACACCACGATGGGGCAGTTTGCCATGTGCGCCGAATGCGCGTGCGAGTATGCCGATCCGCACGATCGACGATTTCACGCGCAGCCGATTGCCTGCCGACAGTGTGGGCCTCAATTGGAGCTATGGGATGCGGCCGGGCAAGTCCTGGCCGCGGGGGACGCTACGCTCCACGAGTGCGCCGGGGCGATTCGCCAGGGGGCCATCGTTGCATTCAAGGGGCTTGGCGGTTTTCAATTGCTGGCGGATGCACGCAGCGAAGAGGCCGTGCAACGCCTGCGCGTGCGCAAAAGCCGGGAAGAAAAGCCGTTTGCGCTGATGGCTGCCTCACGGGAAACGGCTGAACTCTACGTTGACATCACCCCGGAGGACACGCGGCTGCTGGAATCGCCGCGTGCGCCAATCGTCCTGCTGCGAAGGCGGAGTGGCTCGCCCATCGCGCCGTCCGTCGCCCCGGGCAATCCCTTTCTCGGGGTGATGCTCCCTTACACGCCGCTACATCATTTGCTTCTGGCCGAACTGAACTTTCCCATCGTCGCCACGAGCGGCAATCGTGCGGAGGAGCCGATCGCGATCGACGAGCAAGACGCCGTGACTCGGCTCGCGGGGATTGCCGATCTGTTCTTGACGCACAATCGGCCGATTGCGCGGCCCATGGATGATTCGGTCGTGCGGGGTGTGCTAGGGGGTGAGCAGGTCCTGCGGCGGGCACGGGGTTACGCGCCGCTGCCGATCACGCTGAATCGAGCGCTGCCGCCACTACTTGCCGTGGGCGGACATCTAAAAAACACCGTTGCGGTGTCGGTCGGCAACGAGGTGTATCTGAGTCAGCACGTGGGCGACCTGGAGACCCCGGAAGCCAGCATCGTGTTTGAACAGGCGACCCGGGATCTGGCTCGCTTTTACGAAGTTTCGCCGCGGGCGATTGCGTGCGATCTGCATCCTGACTATCGCTCGACGTATTTTGCCGAGCGACAGGGGTTACCGATCGTGCGCGTGCAGCATCATGTGGCCCATGTGCGGGCGTGCATGGCCGAGAACGGCATCGATGCGCCGGTGCTGGGTGTGGCATGGGACGGTGCGGGCTTCGGCGCGAATGGGACCGTCTGGGGGGGCGAGTTCTTGCATGTGACGGCGGATGGGACTCGTCGAGCAGCGCACCTGCGGCCTTTTCCGCTGCCGGGGGGTGACTTGGCCATGCGCGAGCCGCGGCGGGCGGCGCTCGGGTTGCTCCATGCGTTGCTCGGCGACGAGGTTTTTTCGCGCACTGATCTGCCGCTGCTGGCGGACTTCACCGCCGGCGAACGGGAGGTGCTCGCCGTTGCGATGCGGCAGCATCTGAATGCGCCGATGACGAGCAGCGCGGGGAGGCTATTCGACGGCGCCGCAGCCCTCGCTGGCGTGAGGCTCTACAATCGCTATGAGGGGCATGCGGCCCTGGAATGGGAATGGTGCGCGGGGGACCACGGCGCGGAGCCTTATCCCGTGACGATCGACAGCCACGGCGACGGGCCTGCCGTCGTGAATTGGGGCCCGCTCGTTGAGGCGTTACTCAGGGATCTTCACGGCGGTATTCCGATGGGAATAGTCTCTGCGCGTTTTCATGCGGGCTTGATCGAAGCCATCGTTGCGGTCTGCCGGCTGGTGAAGGAGTCGCGTGTCGTTCTGACGGGGGGCTGCTTTCTTAACTGCCGTCTGCTGGAAGGCACAGTTCAGCGCTTGACCGAGGAAGGCTTTTTGCCATACTGGCATCTGCGTATTCCGCCCGGCGACGGCGGCCTCGCCCTGGGGCAAATCGTCGCCGCCGCGGATTCCCTCCTGGAGACACCGCATGTGCCTGGCGATTCCCGGTAAAGTGATTGAAGTTCATGCGAACCTTGAATGGCTACGCACCGGCAAAGTCGATTTCGGCGGCGTCGTCAAGGAGGTCAGCCTCGCGCTTGTTCCAGAGGCGATCGTCGGCGATTATGTGATTGTTCACGTCGGCATGGCACTGAGCAAGATCGCGGAAGAGGAAGCACAGCAGGTCTTCGCCTACCTGCGCCAAATGGACCCGGAGGAGTAGGGCAGGAGGCATAGGTAATAGTCTTGATGCCGCCTGCCCCCTGGTCCCTGACCACTTACCCCTCGTGCGCTGTCGCGTGTGGGATGATGGATTGGGAATGTAGACGGCACACGCCGTGTGCCGGACTCCGCACACGGAGTATGCGGCCTGCGATGGCCGGCCCCCACACCCGACGATTGACGGAGCACGAACCACTAACCATCAGCCTCCTGATTCCGGGACGAGTGCATTCGCCATGAAATACCTCGATGAATACCGCGACGCCCACGCTGCCCGGGAGTACGCAAGTCTCCTGGCACGCATCACGACCAGACCATGGACGATCATGGAGGTCTGCGGCGGCCAGACGCATGCCATCGTGCGCTTTGGCATCGATGAGCTGCTGCCTGCGGGGATTTCGCTGGTGCACGGGCCAGGATGTCCGGTATGTGTGACTCCGGTGGCGATGGTGGATCGAGCGATTGCCATCGCGGCCCGGCCGGAGGTGATTTTTTGCTCGTTCGGCGACATGATGCGTGTACCGGGAACGCGGAGTGATCTGCTGCGTGTCAAGGCGGAGGGGGGCGATGTGCGCATGGTCTACTCGCCGGTCGATGCGGTGGCGCTTGCCGTTGAGAATCCAACCAGACAGGTGGTCTTCTTTGCCGTCGGCTTCGAGACCACGGCGCCGGCGAACGCGCTGGCGGTGTATCAAGCACGGCGTCAAGGGTTGAGCAACTTCTCGGTGCTGGTGTCGCAGGTGCTCGTGCCGCCGGCGATGCAGGCGATCCTCGAGTCGCCCCATTGCCGAGTGCAGGGCTTTCTGGCCGCGGGGCACGTGTGTGCCATCATGGGGCTGGACGCATACGGACCGCTGAGCGCACGCTTTCGTGTACCGATCGTGGTCACGGGTTTCGAGCCGTTGGACATCTTGCAAGGAATCACGATGTGCGTCCAGCAACTGGAGTCTGGACGAGCCGAGGTCGAGAACCAGTATGTGCGCGCCGTGCGGCCGGAGGGCAATCGCCATGCGTTCGAGCTGCTGGCCGAGGTGTTTCGCGTCGTGCCGCGGGAATGGCGTGGCATTGGCACGATTCCGGAGAGCGGCCTGAGCCTGCGCGATGAATACGCCGACTACGACGCTGAGCGCCGCTTCGAGGCTACCGAAGCCGCGAGTATCGAGACGGGGCTGTGCATCAGCGGCGAGATCCTGCAAGGCCTGAAGAAGCCGACCGACTGCCCTGCCTTCGGCCATTCCTGCACGCCGGAGTCCCCACTCGGGGCGACGATGGTTTCCTCCGAGGGGGCGTGTGCTGCCTATTACCGTTATCGCGGCCTACGAAGGGAGGCGAGCACGCATGGCGTCTGAGCGGGAGATCGTCCTGACCTGTCCGGCGCCCCTCGCCGAGAATCAGAAGATCATGCTGGGGCACGGCGGCGGCGGCCGATTGATGCACCGGCTGCTGGAGGATGTCATCCTGCCGGCGCTGCACAACGACCTGCTCGCGGAGCGCCACGATTGCGCCCTGCTGCCGACGCCTGCAACCGGGCGACTCGCCTTCACGACCGATTCCTACGTCGTTCGCCCACTGTTTTTTTCGGGCGGCGACATCGGCACGCTGGCGGTCAACGGCGCCGTCAACGATTTGGCGATGGGGGGCGCTCGACCAATTTGGCTGAGCGCCGGTTTCATCCTGGAGGAAGGCCTGCCGACCGAGACCCTGCGGCGAGTCTGCGAATCGATGCGGCGCACCGCCGATGCCGCGGGCGTGGCGATCGTCACCGGGGATACCAAGGTCGTCGAACGCGGCAAGGGAGACGGGATCTTCATCACTACGTCGGGTATCGGCGTCGTGGAGCATTCGGCAGCGCTCGGCCCACGCCACGTGCGCGCGGGCGATGCCATCTTGCTATCCGGCGACGTCGGCCGCCATGGCATCGCCCTGATGGCTATGCGTGAAGGCATCCGCCTGGAGACCGCCCTGGAAAGCGATTGCGCTCCGCTGGCACGGACCGTGCTTCGCCTGTTCGATGCCAGCATGCCGATCCACTGTCTGCGCGACCTGACGCGCGGCGGCCTGGCCAGCGCCCTGGTGGAGATCGCCGAGGGGTCTGGCCTGGAGTTTCAGATCGATGAAGCCAAGGTTCCCGTGCATCAAACCGTGCGCGCCGTCTGCGAAATCCTCGGGCTCGACGCCTTGCAGGTCGCCAATGAGGGACGCCTGGTGGCCTTCGTGCCGGAGACTCACGCCGAGCAGACACTGGAGTTATTGCGTCACGATCCGCTTGGCGTTCAGGCTCAGCGAATCGGAACCGTCGGTGCAGGCTCTCCGGGCCGGGTAACATTACGCAACGCATTCGGCACGAATCGCCTACTCGACATGCTCAGCGGCGAGCAGTTGCCACGGATTTGCTGAGAGAGCCATGCACGAAGCCAGCATCATGCAAAATGTGTTCGACCTGGCCTTTGCGCGGCTACAGGAGGAGTCGGCCACGCGGATCGTTCGCTTGCGGCTGCGCGTCGGCGCGCTGGCGGGAGTCATTCCGGAGGCCCTGACCTTCGCCTTCGAGGCGATGAAGGCCGACACGCCCGCGGCAAACGCCGAGTTGGAAATGGAGCGCGTACCGGCGCGTCTACTCTGTCGCGACTGTCAACGCGAGTTCGAGCCCGATGATTTCCCGGCCCCCTGTCCGGACTGCGGCAACTGGGCCGTCGAGGTCCGCCAGGGGCAGGAGTTGGATCTGGTTCTTGTCGAGATGGAAGTGTAGACGCCACGCGCAGCGTGAGGACTCCACTCCGGGAGAAAATGATGGAAACCCGTCGCTGGGTCGTCGAAGTCAATCAAGCCTTGCTTGGCAAGAACACCGAGCTGGCCGCACAAAACCGGCTGCGCTTTCACGCGCAGCGGCTCCTCGTCCTCAATGTCCTGTCCGCACCGGGCTCCGGCAAGACGGCCTTGCTCGAACGCACCCTGAGCGATCTGCGCGGCCGAATTCGCATGGGCGTCCAGGTCGGCGATTTACAGACCGACAACGACGCCCGCCGGCTGAGCGAACGCGGCGCACCCGTCGTGCAGATCGTCACCGGCGGCTGCTGTCATCTCGACGCCAGCATGATCGCCCAGGCCAACGAAAAATTCGATTTTGACGCGATTGATTTGCTCATCATTGAAAACGTCGGCAACCTGGTCTGCCCTGCTTCCTACGATCTGGGCGAGGACCTGCGCGTGGTGCTGCTTTCCGTCACCGAGGGAGAGGACAAGCCGCTCAAGTACCCGGTCATGTTTCGCAAGGCGGATCTGGTCCTCATCACCAAGCTCGACCTGGCCGACGCCGCCGGCGCCGACATGGGGGCGCTTCGCGAAAACGTTCGCCGTACCGCGCCCATGGCCGCCGTGCTGGAACTCTCGGCTCGCTCGGGCGTCGGGCTGGAGGCCTGGTATGACTTTTTACAGAACGCAGTGCGAGCCAATCAGAATGCGGCTCAAGAATCCCACTGATCCCAATGCGATGAGTCAAACTCGCGCGCCTCATGCTTCAAACAACCGCCGCACCGGTTCGCCGTCGGCGAGTCGATAGGGGCGGCCGGTCAAGTCATGAATCTCCGTCGCCGGGTCGATGCCGAACCGCCAGAAGATGGTGGCGGCGAAATCCGCAGGTGTGACCGGATCGGCTGCCGGGTAGGCGCCGATCCGATCGCTGGCGCCATGCACGTAGCCCCCACGAACGCCACCCCCCGCCAGGAACACCGAGTAGCAATCAGGCCAATGGTCACGCCCGGCCGTCGCATTGATGCGCGGCGTGCGGCCAAACTCGCCGACGGCGATGACCAGCGTCGTTTCCAGCATGCCGCGCGCGTCGAGGTCCTCGATGAGGGCTGACATGCTCTGATCGAACGGGGGCAAGAGGTAGTGCTTGTGCTCGAGGAAGCCCGTGCCATGCGCGTCCCAGTTCTGGCCTTGCTGTTTGTAGTCGTTGATGGTGACGAAGGGGACCCCCGCCTCGACCAGCCGGCGCGCGAGCAGGAGATTCTGCCCGCGGATTTCGCGCCCGTGTCCGAGACCGCCGCCGCCCCCTTCGTAGGCCCGCGTCGGAGCGTAATAGCCATAGCGCTCGCGGGTGGCGATGCTTTCCTGTGACAGGTCCAGCGCGCGACGCAGGGCCGGCGATTCGAGCAGTTGATAGGCCCGATCCGCGAAGCCTCGCAGTTGTCGGCCGGCCGGATGGGTCGGCCCCTGGATGCGGTCCATGTCCTCCAGCAGTGTGCGCCGCTGCTGCAAGCGCGCCGGCGTCAGATCGCCAGGCAACGACAACATATCCGAGCGGTAGGTGCGATTGGCCGGGTCCCCTTCGATCCAGAATGGATTGAATGCCGAGCCGAGAAAGCCCGCCCCCTGGCACGGCACATCGACCACATTATGAAACACATGGGGCAACGCCGCACACGGCACTTCGAGCCGGCGCGCCCGCCACAAGTACGCCAGCGCACTGCCGTAGCTCGGGAAAAACTGCGGTAACGGCGCAAACAGCTCGCGATCCCCGCCGGCAAGCGGCCTCCCGGTGAGGATCTCGATGCCGCCGGCGTCGTGCAAGCGGTTGGCGTGATGCAGGCTACGAATCACCGCTGACTTGTGCATCAGTCGAGCCAGCCGCGGCAAATGTTCGCTGACCTGTAACCCAGGAACCGAGCTGACGATCGGCTGAAACTCGCCGCGAATCTCGGCCGGTGCATTCGGCTTCAGGTCGAACGTATCGAGATGGCTCGGCCCACCGTACTGGTAAAGCAGGATGCAAGCGCGCAAACGCTGCAACGGTTGAGCGGTGCGCGGCTCGGCCGCCGCCTGCGCGTGCAGCAGCGTCCCCAGGTTCAACCCCAGAGCGCCGAGCCCGGTTGCGCCAAGCCATTGGCGGCGGGTGAAGGAAGCTGCTTCTTGCATGCGGAACTCCGAGGGATGCGGTGGGAGCAATTCAGCCGAGCGTCGTTGTAAGAAATACATCTTTTTTTGCTTGAAGGTCTATCGGGCCTTTGGGCAACTCCTACAGTGGCAGCACGCGGACCCGTGATTTCGACTCATCGACAACGACCAAGGCCCCTGCTGCCAACGCAGCGTCGTGTTGACGTAGGGCCGAAATCAACAACGGCCCAAGGTCTTCTGGTAAAACGTTTTGGCCGCGAACTTGCAACACGCTTGGGCCAGTTGCATGGTCAGCGCCAGCATGGTGCCGAAATCCAAATCGTGAGTAAAGACAACACAGCCATGGGCCAACGCCCAGGCCATGATGACCGCATCGTCGGCGCGTGGATCGCCAATCGTGGACCAGTGGACTGCAGACCATCCGTTCTGGGCAAGCTCACTTACCCACTCCACGGACAAGTTCATGTCGATAACCAGTCGCACGCTCATGCCACAACCAAGGGTTCTTCCCGCTCCTCGAGCCGCCACGCAGCGTAGGACATTGCGGCATCAATATCTTCGGGCTCCAGGTACGGGTAGGCTTGCAGAATCCGCTCACGCGACTTGCCGCTGGCCAGCAACCCCAAAATCGTGCTGACCGTAACTCGGAGCCCTCGAATGCAAGGCTTTCCGCCCATGACGGCAGGATTATGAGTAATTCTCTCAAACTGCATGGGACGTCTCCTCAACTCTTCGGGTCACGCTCAAGTGACGACGCCACAAGGGGCCAGAATTCTTCTACCGGTATTCTACACGCTAATTCTTGTCGGCGTCGATGCCGAGGGCATGTTGGCAGGCAGATTCGACCAATGGCAACAATCTCCGCTGATCATACCGCACACGCCGCAAAATGGCATTTTGCTTCGAGGAGCGGGCGACAAGCAGAATACCTACTTTCGAACCTCGATCGCCTTCCAGTCGAGCTTGCGATACTCCTTCGCGAATTCGGTCATCTCGATTGCTTGATTGACGGCCACGTCGCGAAAGATCTGCGTCGTGCCGCTCGTCGGCCAGGTGATCGCCAGGGTTGTGACGCGGTTGTTCTTGGCCACGCCCAGAGTCTGTTGCAACGGGTTGGCGCCAAAACTGCTCCCGGACGTTACGTGGCGGTGAACGGTCAATGGCTCTGCGCCGGCAGCAACCACCTTGATGCGAGCGCCGATGGCGGCGCGATTGGTCTTCTTGCCGACGAGCTTGACGGTGAGCCAGTTATTGCCCTGGCCCGGATTCTGGAAGAGGACGTTGTGGTACTTGTCGCCGTGGGTGACGCCCCCCATCTGATGGAAGATATCGATGCTTCCGGCGCGGCGACAATCACCGCAGGCCACGGCGTGCCCCTTCTGCAAATGCCCCGTGCCGGAGGAGACGGTGATATCCGCAAAGCGTTTGCCAGCGACGTTCTTGAACATGCGATTGGGAACGAGCATCGCCAGCTCCGGCGAGCCGGTGCCCAGGTACATGTCGAGATAGCCGTCGTTATCGAAGTCGGCAAAGTTGCTCCCCATGGTAGCCAGGACCTTGTTCAAGCCAGCCCCCTTGGTCGCATCCTCGAACCCCTGCCCTTTGAGGTTGCGGTAAAGCTTACCAACGCCGACATCCTGCGTCTTGCCTTGCAAGCCCTTGACGACCTCCTCCAGGGTGAAAAAGTACGAGGTGGCAAAAAGGTCGAGCCAGCCATCGTTGTCGAAATCGAACGCCCAGCAGGAAAACCCCATCTCGGGTCCGTCGATGCCCATGGTTGCGGTCACGTCGGTGAATGTGCCATTGCGATTGTTGCGGAAGAGCTGAGACTTCCGCGGCGCTTTGGTGTCGGGGTCCGAAAAGTAATTGAGGAACAGGTCGGGGTAGCCGTCGTTGTCGAAATCAATCCAGGCGACTCCCTTGCATACTCTGGCTTCTGTCGGTAAACCTGCCCGGGCGGTGACATCCTCGAAGGTGCCGTCCCCCTTGTTGCGATACAGTCGGCTCGGTTGGCGGTCGCAGCAGATGAACAGGTCGAGATGGCCGTCGTTGTCGTAGTCCATCCACGCGGCGGAGATGGAATTGATCGGCTCCGCGAGCCCGGCTTCCTTGGCCACATCGGTGAACGTGCCGTCGCCGTTGTTGCGCAAAAGCGACGGCCGCACCGGGAAGGGGTGCCAGGCGCCGCGCGGAATGAAAATGTCCATGTGGCCATCGTTGTTGTAATCCCCCTGCACGCAATAGAGCCCACCCTTCAGCTTGCCCAGGCCCGCCTTCTCGGTGACGTCTTCGAATCGGCCATCGCCGCGATTGCGGTAGTACGCCATGGCCATCGTGGGGTCATTGGCGGTCACGACGATGTCGAGCAGGCCGTCGTTGTCGAAATCTTCCATGATCCCGCCCCCCTGCATATTCAGACGATCCAATCCGACCACGTGGCCGACGTCGTGGAATTTGCCGATGTCGAACTCGGACTTCATGAAAGGATCGAGGTTCACGAGGAACCTGGAATCGATCTTGCCTGGAAGTTCTCCGAGCGTCATATGGGCAAGGTTCAAGAGCCAGTGCACGGCCAGATCGTCGGGAAATTGTGCCAGATACTCATGGAAATGCTTGATTGCCCCGCGCGAGCCCTCCGTTTTGGCGTGAACGGCGGCCAGCGCGATCGGGAAAATACAGGAGCTTTCGCCCCGGCACAGGATGCAATTCGCGTCCTCGCCGCAGCGCAAGCTGGTCACTCCCTGGGCAAAGATGATGGTGTAAAGAAACTGCTCCGCGAGGAGATCGTCGCGCTCCACTTCCGCCCGCAGCTTCGCCAGCTCCTCGTAGCCACGCGTTGGCTTGCCTTCATAATTGAAGAGCGTGGCTCTGAAGATAAGGGCGAAGACGCGTTCCTCCTTGGACATGGGCTTCGACTTCAAATCGTCGTCGAGGCGTTCCATCAGACGTGTGCCCCCCTTTTCCCAGGCCTTGGCAATTTCTTCAAGGGAGGCGTCGCCCGACCAGGCTTGAAGTTGGCCCATAAAGAGGGTGTAGCCGCTGGTGTCCACGGGGCCGCGGGGGTGATAGTGCACCTTCGGCCTGGAGGGGACGGCTGGGCCGCTGAACCAGCTCCCCAGTCCCAGCAACAGACCCAAAGTACCTGCCACCGCAATTGCCAGCGCCGCACCGAGCGCCATCGCTCGCGGGTACTGCCCGGATGTGATCTGCATGATGTGGCCCATTCATCGTTTGATATGGATGCCGCACCATGCTACCGCCCCGCAGGTCCTTACGCAAGAAAAAATGGATGCGAAAAGGCCTGCTGGAAAAGCCAGAAGTGGCGGTAAGCTTCCATTCGGCCTCGAGGCGCCAAGGCGACCCCGCTCATTTGGGCGTCGACGTCGGGATCGATTGAGATGCAACGGGTACTGTCGCTTCGGTGATCACGGTCGCGCCCGAGGCAAGCCGGCCAGTGGCACGGAAGGTGAGGGTCCGGACGTCCGCCGATCGCGCTGAGCCCTCCCGCTGGACGCGGAGTACCGCTTCCGTTTGTCCGCTTTCAATCCGCACTTTCTGGGCGGTGAAGCCCGGCGTGGCCGTCAGGACGACTTCCACGGCGCCGGTAAAAGTGGACACACGGTCCAGCCCCAGCTTGCACTCCACCACATCGCCGGGCCGGGCCGCGATTTCTTTGGTGACCGAACGCAGCTTGACCACCGGCGGCAACGTGCGGACCATGCACCTATGAGCCGAGACAGCCATGAGCGTCTGCCTTTGTCCCCATTGATCCGTAAAAGTGGCGTACGCCTGCGCATAGGGCCGGCAATGATGCTGGACGCTCGCATGCATTGACTCCGGCAGATAGATCAAGTTCTTGGCTTCCTTGGCCTCCGGCGGGATGACGGTTTCCACGATGTCGATACCGTCGAGATCCTGCACCTGGCGATCGCAGAGTTGCATGGTAATCGGGCCCTTGAATCCGTTGAGACGTTCGATTTTCATCAGGTAGGGATAGATGCTGCCGCGATGAGCGTACTGGTAGGCTTCATTGCAAGACAGGCGAAAGACCGGCTTATGCTGGACCGTCACATGAAGCGAAGATCCTTCCCAGCCGAACGATGGCACGACCGCCTTGCGTTCGACCGCTTTGCCCGAGATCATCGCTTTGCCGAGGATGTGCACGACGGCATCGGTGGGGCGCGTGTCGTCCTTGGCGCTCACGCTCACCATGACCCGAGTCTGATGGTCGGCGATGCGCGCGGGCTCGATTTTGAGGCCGTTCGGCAAGCCAGAAGTGATGAGCTCGATGGACCCGGTGAACCCGCCGGAGCGCTGGACCAGTAACACGGATTTCAAATCCGTCCTACCGCCCTGGACGACGTTTACGAAATCCTCATCAAGCCGCAGCGTGAAATCAGGTTGAGACGGACGAACCGTCAAGCGGTAGGCGAACTCGGCGCCGCCGCGTGAGCCGTGCTGAAGGTCGCGCAGGCGCAGTCGAAGGACGCCGTCGGCGGGGGCCTTCCAATCGATCTCGAACCCCCGTTCAGGCGTTTCGATGTTGCCAGCTTTGCCCACCAAGGCGCCGGTCGCATCCACGATCGTCAAGAGCGGCACCGCGGCGGAGTCGTGCGGGAACGGCTGACAGGCGATGGTAAACGCTTCGCCTTTCTTCGCGTTGAAGCGGTACCAGTCCTCCGCGTCGGCTTTCAGAAAACACGCGTGGATCGTGGCCGGCGCCGTCAGCTCCAGCGCCGTCTTGAACGAGTGATTGTTAGCCGGACGCGCAAGCGACGGCCGCGCAAACGGCTCATACGGTTTGGTGCTGACAGTGATGCGATAGACATACGCGGGGCCGCCGCCGAAGCCGAGGTTGGCGACGTGCAGGCGATAGTCGCCGGTCGTCGGCACGCGGAAGGAAACGACCGGATCGTTGCCGACGCGGATTTCGCCCAACTCCTGGCGTTTGCCCTCTGCGTCGGTGATGGCGAGCACCGGATCGAGCGGCGAGCCGATGCGGGCCGCCATCACGTCGCACACTACCAGTTCTCCCGCCTTCGCCCCGAAGACGAAGTAATCCTGATCGCGTTCGCCGGCGATCTGGCCGTTGACCACGATCGGCAACGTGATGCGCTCGGCCACTTCGGGCGTCGAATTGGGCTCCGTCTCAATAAACTCCGGCAAGTCGCCGACGAGGAATGGCCGCCGTTGCGTACCGCCCCAGCCGCTCCAGACACGCCAGAACCGCACGCCAGGCTCGGCGTCCGCGGCGATCGTGAGGGTCGCATCGAACTCGCGCGGGTAGGTCATGTTGGCGCCGACGCCATCCGCATCGCGCGGCAACCGCCGCAACGACGGCTCATAGCGCGCCTTGACCTCCGGCCCAAGAACGCTCGACCCCGTCACGCCTTTGCCGAAGATCGAGAGGTTCATCCCCGGCGGCATGCATTCCCCGCCGACGCGCACCTTGACGACGCTGCCGCGCTTGCCCCCGGCCGGAAAGATGTGCGTGCTCGACGGCTCGCGCGAGGAAACCGCTTGGCCGTAGGCGGGAGCGGCGAGCAGAAGGGCCGCGAAAAGGACGGTTAGTCGAGTTGCAGGCACGGATTTCATATCAGCGGACCTCTACTACCTTGGTCCCCGCGGCAATTGCCTGCAGGAGTTGAGGAAGAACTTTGTCTAATGCCGCGAACAAAGCAGCATTACGGCAGTTGCCCAAGCGGACCCAAACAAATGGTGGGCCGTTTGGATCGGCCCCCGACAGATGAAAGAAATCCTCATCCTTGCTGACGATCACACAAGCGTTGGCCGTCGCATAGTCCCAAATCTCCCGGTCAGTGGCCTGATCGAGTCCGCAATCGACGACATGGCTTGCTTGCAAGCCATGCGATTGTAGATGGCGCACCAGTCCAACGGGAAGTTGATTGTCGATGAGGTAGTTCATGCCGATTGCAGCACCACATGATCGGTTTGCCGGGCCGCATATTCCAGGCAGGCCCGGATGTCATCGAGTTCGACGGCAGGGTAATCACGCAGGATTTCGGCATGGTCGGCCCCGGCACTGAGAAGCTCTAAGACATCGACCACACGCATCCGAGTTCCACGCAGGCAAGGCCGGCCGCCACACTTACCGGGTTCGATCGTGATGCGTTTGAGCAGGTCTGCTTTGTCGTTCATGAGTAGCTCCTATTTTGTCATTCTACGTGACTACCGGCGTTCTCTGAGTGCTTCGGAAACGATGGATGGTGGTTACTTGCGATGCTTCGAGAGCAGGGTGCGGATTTCCCTGAGTGCAACATCCGGCTCAGTCTTAAGTTGTATTCCAAGTGCTGAATGTATGATATGCAACGCGGTCAGCTGGCAGAGTTGTTCGCCGGCAAGCTCGAATGCGTTGAGGCAAAGTGCATAGTCACCCGCATCTGGCTCGCCCTCTGGACTCGCCTCCCCGTCTTTGGGCAGCAAGCCAAGTGTTTCTAGTGCTTTGGCCTGTTGACTTGTATCGGGGAGAATCGCGGTCCACTTAGCTATGACACAGAACGCGACCACACGATTGTTCGGAATAATTCGCATTACGGAGTAGGGATCCGCGCCGCCGGCGATCAATATCGCCACAAGGTCGGGCCGGCAACTGATGATTGCCAAGTGCAGAGGCGTAATGTCCGACCAGGCAGGCGCGTTCGCGTCGGCGCCCGCTTTCAAGAGACGCTCAGTCATTTCAGGTGAATCGGCAAAATGTAGCGGGCTACAGCCAACGGCATTCAGGGCTCGCGCGTCAGCCCCACGGCGCAGCAGGGCCCCGACAACCTCCGTTCGACCTTTCTGAACGGCAATATGCAATGGCGTGTCGCCACCGCCGATGCAATACTTCCGATTCGGTACAATTCCGCCGCGGGTGGCCAGGAGAAAAGGCGGGTAGTCGTCCACAGTAACAAAAAATAAGCCCGGGTATGGAAGAATCACCTCCTCGGTTCGCGTCGAATGGCTGGCACCGTGAGCCATCGCGTACTCCGCAGCCCGCTGTCGCTGGATCCCAAGAAACAGGAAGCCATCGTTGATTGGGGCACCTTTGGCCAGCAAGACATCGGCGACATCGAACCGCTCATCAAGAATTGCATAGTGGAGTGGGGACCAACCAACTTTGACAAACTTCAGGTAGAGGAGGGTTCCGGGGTACCGCGCATTCGCATGGTGCTGGGTCATCCAACCAACCTCGACTGCTTGGACGTCGATCAGTGCTCCGTGCGTGAGAAGCAGCTCCGCTGTTTCTTTGTTCGCCGCCACATGTAGCGGCGTTATGCCTTTCCAATCGCTGCAATCGGCCCAACAACCGGTGTCCAGCAATTGGCCAAGCTCGGCGATGTTGCCATGACGTGCCGCATCGATGACCGCCCTCTGCTTTGCATACAAATGGCGATCAATCGCCCAAGCCAGCAAATAGTAACCAACCGCACCCACTGCCGGGCCAATTACCGCTCCGATTACGGCCCCACCTTCGTTAGGGTTGGCATTCATATGCCACCAGCCCAACCCAATACCAGTGATGCTGCCAACCAGCGCGAAGGCCATACCCACAGCGTGACTGAGAAGGCTGAAGTCGGTTTTCTTGATAGGTCGCCATTCACCATTCCAATCAAAGAAACCGTGCTCGCGAACCTTTCGCGGCGAAGTGATGCTTGCCGGCTGTGTCTTTAGCGATGGATTTTTCGTGTTTGAATGGTCCCCAGGCTGCGTTGCGGGCGCGACAAGGACTGCTCCACAGCCCGGGCACTTGACCCGCTTCCCGGCCAATTCGTCCTTAACCTTCAACTTCTTGTCACAGCCAGAACACTGGACATTGATGAACATTACCGTATCCTCGTTCACCGCTTCGCGCCCAATTCGTGCGTGATCCTCGCCATACATTCTTTCACATGCTACTACAGCGAGGACAAGTGATTCCGACACCAAGGCCTCGATTTCTTTTCGCATCTTGCGTTTCATCGCGGATGTCACGCAAACAACTCCATCACCGCCCGCCCGCCTGACGCCAGCTCGACAGGCCGGCCCAGCGGCGTGTGGACCGTCGCTGTCGCGTCGATGCCCAGGGCGTGCAGGATCGTGGCGGCCATGTCGCCCGGCGTGATCGGACGGTCCGTCACCGACGCGCCGATGCGGTCCGTCGCGCCCAGCACGATGCCGCGACGCACGCCGCCGCCGGCCATCACGATCGAAAACGCCTGCGGCCAATGGTCGCGGCCGGCCATGCTGTTGATGCGCGGCGTGCGGCCAAACTCGGTCGTCAAGACCACCAGCGTCGAGTCGAGCATGCCGCGCTGATCGAGATCACTCACAAGCGTCGCCAGGGCCCGGTCGAGGCTCGGCACCAAGAGATCACGCAAGCTGCGCGTGTTTTCGCGATGCGTGTCCCAGTGGCCGTTCTCGATGCTGACAAAGCGACAGCCGGCTTCGACCAGGCGGCGGCCAAGGAGGCAACATTGCCCCATGCTGGTCATGCCGTAACGCTCGCGGAGGGCGCTATTCTCGCGGCGCAGATCGAACGCTTCACGGGCACGAGCCGACGTCATCAGGCGATACGAGCGTTCGTAGAAACTATCGAGAGCGCGTTCATCCCGGCTCAAGCTTTCGACGGAGCGCTCGAAGCGATTGAGCTCGCGCAGCGCATCACGGCGGCGCTGGGCGCGATCGCTAGTGACCCCCTCAGGCAGGACGACGTCGCGCACGGCGAATTCCGGCGACGCGGGGTCCGCTTCAATCACGAACGGGGCACAACTGGGGCCCAAGAATGCCGGGCCGCCGCTGCGCAAAAAGCACGGGACCGAGATGTACGGCGGCAGCGTCTCGGCCTGATTGGTCATGCGCGCGACCATCGAGCCGAGGCTGGGATGGACGTTGTTGTTCTTGGTCGAGTTGAAATCGCCGGGGCCGGGAACGTTGCCGGTCATCATGATGTGATAGCCGCGGCCATGATCGGAATCGCCGTGCGTCAGGCTACGCAGGATCGCGATCTTGTCGGTGACGCTCGCGGTGTGCGGCAACAAGTCGGTCAGGCCAATGCCGGGGACGTTGGTGCGGAGCGCGTTGAAGTCGCCGCGAATCTCGGCCGGGGCGTCGGGCTTGAAGTCCCACATGTCATGGTGCGGCATGCCACCGAGGACGAAGATGAAGATACAATTGACGTCGCGACGCCGCGCATTTGCCGGTTGCGAAGCTTGCAAGCGCAGGATGTTCGCCAGGCTAAGGCCCGCGACGCTGCCGACACGCAGAAAGCCACGGCGGTCGATGTTATCGCAGAAAGGGGAAGTCATGGTTTTTTCCTTCTTGCCGCTTGCGGCGTAGCAGTTTTTGCTACGCCGCAAGCGGCGATTAACGAACAAACAAAAACTCATGCGAGTTCAACAGCGCCCACAGGAAGTCCTGGGCCGCCTCGCGCGGCGGCCCCTCGCGGAACAAATTGCGTGCGACGCGACGCTCCTTCTCACTCGCCGGCCGTCCCAGAGCCGCCAGACACAACTCGTCAACGATCTGCTCCTCGCTCTGCTTCGCTCTCAATAGCCGAGCCACGCGCCCCATCGGATCGGCGAGTTTGCGCTCGATCTCCGGCGCGTTCATCAGGTGCAGACACTGCGCCATCGTCGGCTCACTCGTGCGCCCGCATTCGCAGGGGCTCAATCGCTCCGAGCGGCCGAATATATCGAGGAAGTACGACGGCATCCGGTTGTCCCAAAGCTCGACGGCGCGGGTGCCGCGGGCCCGGCCAGGAAAGCTCTCCGGCGACTCCGTCACGGCGCTGAGCGCATCCAGTAATACTTCGGCCGGCAGGCGTTTGACCCTGTAGTGCGAATGGTGTTGTTCGTCGTCCTTATTATGCGCGTCTGGCTCGCTCGACAGTTGATAGACGCGCGAGTTGAGAATGAGCCGCGCGATCGCCTTGAGATCGTACTTGGTCTCGACCAGCGTCTTGGCGAGGAAGTCGAGCAACGGCTCGTTGGTTGCGGGATTGGTGGATCGCAGGTCGTCCTCGGGCTCGACGAGGCCGCGGCCGAGGTAGTGTTTCCACAGGCGGTTGACGGCCAGGCGGGCGAAATAGGGATTATTACCCTGCGTCATCCACTCCGCCAGGAGTCGGCGCGGGTCGCCGTCAACCTGCGGCGGCACCGAAGGACCGGCAGGCGGCCGCGCGGGCACAAGCTTGCTCGTTGTCGGCAACGTCATGGCACGATAGCCGGGGTGGCTGACGACTTCGTCCTCGCCGGCCGCCTTCTTGCGTGTCATCCCGTTGAAGAAGCCGGCCAGGGCGTAGAAATCTTCCTGCGACCATTTCTCGAACGGATGATGGTGGCACTGGGCGCACTCCAGGCGAATGCCGAGGAAGGCCTGACTGACGGAGCGCGTTACCTCTTCCGTCGTGGCGGAGGTGCGGTAGAAATTGACGGGGCCGATGCGCGCCGAAGAGCCTGTCGCCGTGAGAAGCTCGCGGACCCACTGGTCATACGGCCGATTGCGCGCCAGCTGCGTGCGCAGCCAGCGATGCATCTCGAAGGCGCCGCGGTCGCCGAGCTTGTCGCGGTTGACCTGCAAGACGTCGGCCCAGCGAAGGGCCGCGTAGTCAGCATATTCAGGGCGTTCAAGGATCTTGTCGATCCACCGGGAACGCTTGTTCGGGTCCGTATCCGCCAGGAATGCCCGCACCTCTTCCGGCCGCGGCAGTGTGCCGAGAGCATCGATGAAGACACGCCGCAGAAAGGCTGCGTCATCCGATAGCTTGGACGGGACCAATCCCATCGTCTTGAGCTTGGCCCACACGTGGTTGTCAATCTCGTTGTTGCCCGGCAGCCTCGGATAGGGATTCGGCGCGTTGGGGCGCGGGACCTGAAACCTCACCGCGGCGACCTGCCCCATGTAATGTACGGTGATGGCAACCTCACCCGGGAGGCTGCCTGTATGGACCCGCCCGCGGGCATCCACCGCGGCGACGTGAGACGCATTGCTCGTGTACGCCGCCGCCGCAGTCACATCGCGCTGGCTGCCGTCGGAGTAAAACGCGGTGGCCAGGATCTGCTGGTCGGCTTTGAGAGTCAGGACCCGCTCGGTCGGACTGACGCGCAGCGAGACGAGGGTCGCTCCGCCGGCGGCGCCGATCGGCATCCCCTGCTTGAGCCATTCGTGCAAGAGGACGTAATCGGGGGAGCCGACCTCGATGCGCCGGCCACCGCCATGAGCGACAGTCCCGGTAGGCTTGAGGAGGAGAAGGCTGGACGTCGGGGCCGCGGGAAAAACACGCCGGCCGCGTGCCTCCTTGACGATGGCGTCGAAGTCGGCCTCGGGATCGAAGCCAAACACCGAGAGCCTGAAGCCATTCTGTCCTGATGCCTTGCCATGACAGCCGCCGCTATTGCAGCCTAGCTTAGAAAAGAGAGGAACCACATCGTTGGTAAAGTGAATCGGTGGAGAGGCAGCGAAAGCCGTCACGCTCGCCGAGACCGTTGCACTCAGCTTGCCCAGGCGCGCCGTGATGCTGGCCTTGCCGTCGCGAACGCCCTGTACGCCGCCGCCGACAATACGAATGATCGAGGGATCCGAGCTGACCACTTCACAACGCTCGGTGAGGTCGATGAGCTGCCCCGCCGCGGTCTTGCCCGTGATCAGGAGTTGTTGCTGGCGGTTGGAACCATGCAAGTGAATCTGCCCCGGCTCGATACGCAACGATTCGAGCGTCGGCAGTGGCGGTAAAGCGTTTTGCGCCCCAATCGGCCCAGGCAATAGTAAGGCGCCAAGGAGCACCAGCAGGTGCCACGCGAACGGCCAGGGACTGGCAGATCGGTTGAGCCATGGCATCGGGGCGTTCTCCGAAAGGAGATGCAGGTGTGCAAAATGCGTAGCGGGAATCAACTCGGTATTCTTACCTGAGAGTATAGCCCCCCTGTCGCGCCGGAACAAGCAGAATCACAGGTGCAAGCCAGGCCGCGGGGGGGGGTGCCCACCGTTTCCGGCGGTCTGCGGCGTGTGTAGCACAGGCATCTTGCCTGTGCTTGGAGTTGAAAGCTGATTGGGGTCCCAGCACAGGCAAGATGCCTGTGCTACATCTACGGCGGCCCGCCGAATAGGGGGGCTGGAATCCGCGAGCCACCCGTGCGGGCGAAAGGAATCGGAATGGGCTACCCAGCATGGCTAGAGGAGACTAGGATAACTCTAGCAGTCCACCCGGTGTTGCCTCCAACCGAACCTAGGGAATCCTTACCATGGCGGAAGATCAAAAAGAACCGATCGTCGCGGTCAAGAAGAAAGTCCTCCGCTGCGACAAGATTTGCACGTACGTCGGCAGCGGCAAGGAGCCCCAACGTTGTAAAGGCAAATGCTCCCGCGAACCGGGACACATTCTCAACTGCAAATGCCGAACGCACGAAATGCAATAATCATTCGGGACCCCGTTCTGGCGCGCATGCCGGGGCGGGGGTCGTTGTTTCACTTCGTGAAGAAAAAACGCTCCGCCGTTTTTTGCAACAGCCAATCCTTGTCATCAGCGCTGAGAAAGTCAAGACGCCGCAGCACCAGGTCGACGCTGCCTTGATAGGTGTGCGCATCCTGGACCTGAAATGGGCAGTCGCTTTCCCACATGCACCGCTGCGAGCCAAACGCGGCGACCACCTTCTTGATCATCGGACCAAGATCGCCGTAGGGCATCTGTTTCTTCCCCAGAGCATAGAACGCGCCGACCTTGACCATCACCTTCTTGTGTTTCGCCATGGCGCACAGGCGATCGACCTCTTCGGCACGGATCACGCCATCGGCGCCGATGCGGGCCAGGTGATCGATGATCACCGGCGTATCGGGATACGCGGCACACATGCGATCCAGGTCAGGCAGTGCATCGGGACCGATCAGGCAGGCCATTGCCTGCTCGTTGCGCGCCCCGGCAGCGAACATCTTCTTGTAGCCTTCAGGCCGCAGCCAGGTCTCAATCGGTTGCTCGGTGAGCTTGGGATAGATGCGAAAAGCACGCACCCCTTTTTTGGCGAGGTCGTCCATCTCCCTCGCCGGATCCTTGCCACGGGGGTCGATCACCGCGGTCCCGACGAACACGTCGGGGTATTTTGCGATCATGTCGAGCATGTAGGAATTGTCGAAACCGTAAAAGCTCATCTGGATGAGGTTGATGCGTCCAACCCCTGCGGCTTTGCAATGCTTGAAAAGCTCCTCGGGGGTGAACGAGGCTGGCTTCATGTTCTCCTTCTTGAAGCCTGCCGCGAGAGGGTATCGGGCGGTATCGGGGGTCCAGACATGGACATGGGCGTCGATACGACTCATCGGTTTTGCCTCTTGCGATTCGGCCATGCCGAAGGCATACCCGACGAGTCCAGCAGCGGCAAGCATGGGCAGGAAGCGGTTGAACATGGTATCCTCCCCCCAGTGATGCGGCCGAGTCCAGGTTCCCACGTGACTGGGCCTGCCTTGCGGTTTGCGGCTTGGCCCTCGCATGGCGCATTGCGAGCGCCAAGCCGCAAACAGCGAGAGCCTTGTGCACTCCACCGTAGTCTATATCGCGCAATGATGTTTGTTGCTAACCATATGCGCCGCCGCGGCGAGTTGCACGGTGTCAATGTCGCACTCGAATTCACTGCGCCGCTCGTGAACCTCGGACCGGTCCACGCTCACGGAGGGGGGCGCGCTGATGCCCAGCCGGACCTTGCCGCCGCTGACCGCTACGATCCTGACGCGAATGTTGCCGTCGATCACGATTTCCTCGCCAATCCGCCTTGTGAGAACCAACATGTTCATTCCTCCTTGTGAGAGCCTGGATCCGTGAATGACGGGTCCCAAAAACAGGGGATAGACACTTTTGGTCCTGCAGGAACCGTTCCACGTCGTCCGGTCGTCAGACGGCAGGAACACGAAAAAAGCTCCGCCCACCATGGGGCAAAGTCCGAAGACCGACGCCGCATCGTGGAGGAGCTTTCGTAGCTTGGTGGTATCTACCCGTCGCGAGTAAATTCAACGGGGCGATTGTAGAAAGAAGCATCGAGTTCTGTCAAGGGAGATTCCGCTTTTTTCCGCATGACGTTCGCAGTATGATAGCAGTGGGCAAGCCAACTCGCGATGGGGTGTCTTGCCCGGGCTACGAAAGCCCACATGACCCCACCTCACCCCCAGGGCTCCGACGCACGGCGCGGGGAGATGAGGCCGGCCGTGTGGGCTTTCTTCTTTGGTACAACGAGGAGCCCCCCATGGAGGCGGCTAAACTTTTTCAGCGGTATCAGGAACTGCAACAGTACGTCGGCTGGAAGCCGGACGACGCCAGGAGGGTCCAGGCAGTCGCCCGGCTGCTCGAACCACGCCTGCCCGAACTCGTCGATGATTTCTATGCAGAGATCGAACGCCACCCGGACGCGATGAAAGTCATCACGGGAGGGGCTCAACAAATCGCCCGTCTCAAAGGCACGCTCCTGATGTGGCTCAAGGAATTGCTGGCCGGTCCGTACGACGGCGAGTATGTGACGCGCCGCTGGAAAGTGGGTTGGCGGCATGTTGAGATCGGGCTCGATCAGGTTTACACCAACGTCGCGCTCTCGCGTCTGCGCAAACGCTTGCTTGCCGTCCTTCAGGATTACTGGAGTGGAGAGTTGCCTGAACTACTGGCAACGCGCACCTCGTTAAACGCCCTTATTGACCTGGACCTGGCCATCATCGAGGATGCCTATCAATCCGAGTACGTCGCGAGGCAACAGCGGGCGGAGCGGCTGGCGGCCATCGGCCAGGTCTCCGGCGGCGTGGCACATGAGCTGCGCAACCCCTTGAATGTCGTCAAAACCTCGGTCTATTACTTGCTTAACGCCAAAAACCTGACGGCCGAGAAACAAGCGGAACATTTGCAACGCATTGAACGGCATGTGACGCTGGCGGATGGCGTGATCACCGCCCTGTCGAGTTTCGCCAAGCTGCCGATTCCTAACATGCAGGCATTCGCGGTCGGCAAATGTGTGCAGGACGCACTGGAAACCAATCCCGTACCTGACAGTATTCAGGTTGCCTTTGACTGCCCTGCCTCGCTCCCGTTGGTGCTGGGCGACGTCGATCAGGTGCGAATCGTCTTTGCCAACTTGATCCGTAATGCCCGCGAGGCCATGCCGGAGGGGGGCGCTCTTTCGATCAACGGCCAGGTAGTGAATGGCGCCCTCGAAATCACCGTCACGGATACGGGCGTCGGGATCCCGTCGGACGATATCCAGCGGATCATGGAGCCCTTGTATTCGACCAAGGCGCGCGGCCTGGGACTCGGACTTGCTATCGCACGCACAATCCTTGATAAAAACAAGGGCGGCATGCGGCTCACCAGTGAAGTTGGCCGTGGCAGCTCCTTCACGGTTCGGCTAACCGCATTACTGGAAAAGGATGTGCCTGGATCATGACGCAAACCGTGCCGACCATTCTCGTCGTGGATGACGAAGTCGACAACTGCCGAAATCTCTCGGATATCCTTACCGACCTGGGCTACCGCGTTGATATCGCACACGACGGGCTGGCCGCTCTCGAGTTGGTGCGGCGGAATCCGTACGACGTGGCCTTGCTCGATCTGAAAATGCCGGGCATGGATGGCTTGACGCTCTACCGGGAGATCAAGAAACTTCGCGCCGGCACCGTGGCCATCGTGGTCACCGCCTATGCCGGGGGAGATACCCACGCCGAGGCCCTGGCCGCCGGCGCCTGGCAGGTCCTGTCCAAGCCAGTCGATTTTCCCAAGTTGCTGAGCTTCGTGGATGAAGCCCTGGGCCAACCGCTGGTCATGGTCGTTGATGACGACCATGACCTCTGCGCCAACCTGTGGGACCTCTTACGCGAGGGCGGCTACCGCGTTTGTGTCGCTCACGATGAAAAAGAAGCGGCCAACCAGCTCCAGGGACTGAAATTCAAAGTCGTTCTGATCGACATGAAGCTTCCCGGCGGGGACGGCAGTTCCGTCTTTCGGCTCGTGCGCCAGATCAACCCGCTGGCGCGCACCGTCGTTATCACGGGACATCGCTCCGAAATGGATGAACGCATCAAGAAAGTCGTGGACGAAGGCGCTGACGCGGTGTGCTACAAGCCCTTCGATGTGCCTCGCCTTTTGACCACGCTGGCAAACCTCAGTCACGACACCGCAAAGCCACCCACGAGCTAGGGCGCCGTCAACGCTTGGAGTTGGGCCCGAAAATAGATTTCGCAAACGAGCCGCGACCGTCAGGAAGCGGTGGCAAATGCCGGCTACCACTCCCTGACGGTCGCGGCTCGTGGCGGCCGCGCGTTTCCCCGTGATTCACATTCCGACAGAATCAACGACAGGTGCCTTCATTAACGGCAACGCACAGATCGAGTGCATCCTGCCATACCCGGTATGCAGCTTCAATGCGATCACGCAGGTGTTGCCATGCGTGAGGCGGGGAACGCCGTAGCGGCCTGCCCGTGGAGAATTCCAGCGCCCAGGCCCATTCCGCATGGGTCAAGGCGTCTGCCCAGCGGCCTTCCTCGGCAGCGTTGACAGCCTCGGCTGCCTGGAACTCCGCCAGCCGAGCGTGCTGCTCCACCTGCGTCAGCCAGCGACCAGTGGCGAACCAATCTTCGGCCAGTTGCCCATTTTCCGCTCTCTGCCCCATGATCTCAGCCTGGGTTGCCGTCATTCCCTCGACATTCAACGCTGATTGGCCCATCTGCATCGGCCAGTCACAACCAGCCCACGTGCCCACGGCCTGAAGATACGCCTGGTTGATGTCGGCAAGAGAAACCTCTTCACGGTCCGACATGGCGCGGTAGGTTTCGCCGACCTGGCGCCGGCGCCGGTCCACGGTCTCGACGGCCTGGACAACGAGCAGCGCCAGGTAATCCATCGGGCAGGGACAGACACTGCTATGCAAGAAGGCGCAGCTCGCGCAAATCTCCTGGCGATTGTGGTCGAGGTAAGGCTGGATGCGATTGCTGCGTACCTCGTGAATCGAATCGATCAATTTATCCAGATGCAACTCGACGCCGCACATTTTTCCAAGGTCCCTGCATGGCGGCCCACCGTCGGGGCGTTCCACACAGTGACTGCACGCCTCCTGGCGAATTTCATCCAGGTATTCGTCGCGTTTCAATTGACTGACCATGGCCCACCTCTTTCAATAATTGCTTCGATGGCTTTCGCATACCATGGAAAGTAAATAGCATGTCATGTGCCAGACCCATGGAATCGGTAAGAATCAATAGATCCGCCCGCCATCCTTGGGCATACGACCGCCGCGGGACCGGGAAGGCTGACGTCGGCGCAAATAACACCTGCCCTTCGGCTACCCGACCCGCTGCTGTGCTGAAAGCGGCCATGGAATGGGTCATTCCCGCACACCTACGAGACGAGCAGAATGGCCGATGGCCTCTGAAAACCGGTTGCCAGACGTGGACAGCGGCCACCCGCACGCCACGGCAGCGAGGCACGGAAATTGCGTGGAACGAGAAAGGAAAGAGAGGGGATCGCGATGATGGTGAATTCGCAAACGCAAGCGGTCGTCGGCTGGAAAAGGCGATGGGCGCCTGTTGCCTGGCTTTTGGTTGGTTTCACGCTGCTCGTCCTCCCGGGATACGCTCGCGCCGATGACGATTTCGAGCGTCCGCCGATCAACTACAGCAAGGCGAAACCTGACAATCCAATTTCACGTCTGCAAGCGAAGCTGGACGCAAGCAAACTGCAACTGGCGTTTCACAAGGACCACGGCTATCTACCCGCGGTCTTGAAGGCGCTCCAGGTGCCGGAATCGTCGCAGACGCTTGTCTTCTCAAAAACAAGCTTGCAGCGGGCGCGCATCAGTCCGAAAACCCCAAGGGCGGTTTACTTCAACGACGACATGTACGTCGGCTTCTGCCAGGGCGGACAGGTGCTTGAGATCAACGCCGTCGATCCACAACTCGGCGCTGTCTTTTATACGCTCGACCAGCAGGCCTCCGATCGGCCCCAGTTCGTGCGCCAGATCGACGCCTGCATATTATGCCATGCGTCATCGCAGACGAAAAATGTTCCCGGCCACATCCTTCGCTCGGTCTATCCCGATCGCAGTGGCGAGGCGATTCTTTCGCTGGGCAGCGTCCGGATTGACCAGGCCACCCCCATCGACCGCCGCTGGGGCGGTTGGTACGTCACCGGCACCCACGGAAAGCAGACGCATCTCGGCAACTTGATCGTCAGAAATCGCAACGATCGCGAGGCCATCGCCAACAATCCTGACGGACAGAATATTGCCGATCTCAAGACCTTTTTCGATGCCTCAGCCTACCCGACTCCCCACAGCGACATCGTGGCGTTAATGGTCCTGGAGCACCAAGCCGAGGCACACAATCTGCTCACCCGGGCCAGCATACAGACACGGCTCGCCCTGCACGATCTGGCACTTCTGAACAAGGAGCTGGGGCGAGCGCCGGATTATCAATCGGAAACAACGGAGCGCCGCATCAAGAGCGTCGGTGAGCCGCTGGTGCGCTACCTTCTCTTCAGCGGTGAGGCCAAGCTCACGGACAGGATACAGGGAACTTCGACATTCGCCGCCGACTTTGCGAAACAAGGTCCGCGCGATTCGAAGGGACGCTCGCTGCGTGAATTCGATCTGGAGCGGCGGCTGTTCAAGTATCCGTGCAGTTTCCTGATCTACTCGGAAGCCTTTGCCCAGTTGCCAACGGTGATGAAGGAGTATGTTTATCAACGCCTTCATGACGTGCTGACGGACCGGGACTACAGCGCCGGGTTCGGCCATCTGAATGCCCCAGATCGACAGGCCATGCTGGAAATCCTGCGTGACACCAAGAAAGATCTGCCGGCGTACTGGCGAAAATAGGCGTCACCAGGCCACGAGGCGCCTGCGGCGGCAAGCAACACCTTGCGTGCTTGCATGGTCGCGGCAGGGCCAACTCCTTCGCTTCCTACAATGACTTCGTCCCGATTGCAGCACTGCGGAGGGTTGGCCATGTACAGTGCATTTGGATTGCTCACGCCGAACAGCGATTTCACCATGACGGAAGCCGCCCAAAGGCTGCGTGCCAAGTTTCCGTCCTACACGGTGGAGCTACAGGACGAAACGCTCGCGGTTTCCGCCGTGGACTGGGAAATCCACCTCACCTTGAATGTATCTCCTACGGTTCTCGATGAATCCCGCGAAATGGCTGAGCAGATCGGCGGCGACGAGGATGCCAAGGACATCGCCGTCTGCACCCGTCGCGTGGAACTCGCCAGCGATGTCCCCGATCCGGAAATGGAGCACTTCAACGACTATCTCATGACGGTCGAAGTGCTTCAATCCTTCAAGGGGCTGATTGCCGTGGATCCCAAGGAGCCTTCCCTGTTGTAAGTTGTTCGACGCGGCGCCCCCTTCGCGCGCAAACCGCGGCAGCCATGTCGTCACCAGCGGCCAGCGAGCTGGGTGGCCTCTTTGGCCGCGGATTGAAAGCGGGCCAGGCGAACGCTGTCGCGATCGCGCAAGGAGGTCAGCACCATCAAGCCATGGTCCATCAATGCTTCGAGCGCGGTCTCACGGAGCAAAACTTCGGCACACGGCTTCATGCATGTTTCGCCGTCCTCGCGGTAAACATGCACGGGCAGGCCGCTGACCTCCGTGCCGTCCTCAAAGTTCAACTGCCAGCCTGACGCGACAAATCCCTCGGCAAGCAAAAGGCCGCAGAGCACCGCCCCCGAGCCCCAAAGATAGGATTCATGTTCGAGCTTGAGCAGTTCTTCAAATGCAAAGGCGTCAGTTTGCGCAGCATCTTTGCCATAGGGCAGGCGGAGCAGAAACCGGGGGGTCACCAGGCCGACGTAGCGGGAAACCTCCGTGCCGCGGATCATATCCCAGGCGGCGGCGAGGGTCGAATCGGGCTTCCATGAACGCGGCTCCGGGGCCTCGGTGAGCGACGGGCATCCCACCAGTGTGGTCGCGGCCGCGGCCAGGATCGGCGTGCGGGCACTTGCCGACACCATGGCCATCGACGCCAGCACTTCCAGGTCGGGAAGGCTCTTGCCGAAAGTTTCAAGACTGACAAGGGCGGCCCATGGCTTGTCGATGGCCCGTTCAATGACCTCCCGGACCAGGACGCTCTCGCGCGGATCGCCCAGCTTGACATCGGCGCCGATTTCGTCGAGGCGTGCATCGAGAACAAAAACTTGAAGATTGGCGTCGGTCGGCAGTCGATGTACGAGAAGAAAGACGCTGCGCCAGGCGGCTTCCAGTGCCTGGAAAGCCGGGTGATGCAAGATGGCACGCATTTGGGCGCCGATACCTTGCTCGAGTGCCAACGCATAATCGGCGTGATGGGGATCGGGTTTCTCGACGAGGTGCGGCCGCACGACCTGGCGCAGGAAGCGTTGCCAATCGTCGAGTTCCGACGCTGCCCGGTCCGCTTCCAGAAGTTGTTCCAGAACTTCAGCCGCGGATGGATCCTGCCTTGTGGGCGGCGTTGGCGCGGGGTCTGGAAACTTGGCCCAGGCGCGGATCTTGGCAGCAGCTTGCTGGAAGGTTGCCGGGTCGCCGATCTGGGTCTGCCAGGTCCGCAGTTCTTCGAAAACTGGCAGGTTGCGAAAAAGCCGGTCTGGTTCGAAATCATCCAGTTCACGAAACGAAATCACCTGGTCCACGCCGTTCGCTTGATTGAAAAGCGACACACTCGGCGCGAGCCCGGCCAGAACTTCGTCAAAGTTGTCGCGATCGACCTCGATGGGCCTTCGCTGTTTGAAGGGGACCGGATTCGCGCGATTCCCGCTGAGATTGCCACAGACCAGGAGTCGAAAGGGCGTTTCCGGCGGCATTTCCGTCTGGTCGCCCTCCGAGCCGGAAGTCAGGTTGACGCCGCCGGGACGCAAATGAAACGGAGTGGTCATGTCGGGCCTCCAATGCGAACGATTGCGGATAGTTTCACGGGCAGCAGTTCAGCTACCGTCCGCTGGAATCAAGCACGTGACGCCCGATCACGCTGAAAGATCTTGGCCTGGGGCGTAAACAGGGTGTCGCGTTCCAGCGGAAAGATCGGGCGGCGGCAGCGCGTATGTCCAAGTGTCGGCAGATTGGCGCTTGTGGACCCGGGAGCGTCCACGTTGATCAACTGGCCGCACCAATCTGCAAACATGTGCGGCTGGCAGTGCGGCGACTTGACAACCACCAGATCAAAATGCCGCGGGTCCTGGCCTTGGGCGTAGAACAGCGAGCGATCATACAGATGCACCGGCCTGCTCGTGACCACCAGGATGAAGTTGCCCGATTGCAGAACGGCCGTCCTGCCCCCGTACCACTCCTGGCCGAACGATTCGCTCCGGAATCGTCCGTCGGAAAGCATGCGCACCTGCGCCGTGATCGGCAGTGGTTGAAATCGTTGTTGGTCAAACACGCCGCCAACCGTGGTCTTCACCGTGCCGCCGATTCCTGCCGCAAACGCTGCCTCGACAGCTCCGGGGTCCACGCACGGAATCAAGGCCTTGCCGGTGTAGCCCACGTCGATCAGCTTTCGAAGGATGGCATTACTGTCACCGGAAGCACCCGAGCTGGTCGCATCGGCGGCGTCCATCAGGATCGTCGTGCCTTTCATCGGTTTCGACCTTGACACGGCCTCATCGAGGCTTGTCAGCCGCGCTTGCATGCGTGCCCGCAGTTCCCAGAATTCAGTGGCGAGACGGATGGCTTCAATCTCGGCCCGGGCAGGATCGTTGTCGGTCACGACGACAGCGTTGCAGCCCAGTTCCGGCACGTCGGTGAACGGGTTGCCGATGAAGATGCCGGCCGACAGTCCGCCCTGACCTTGCTCCATCTTCGCGGCGTCGCGAATGAGTTGGCCATAGACGCCCGTGCGAGTGATCAGCTCGTCGCCCCGGACCAGCGCGGGGATGAAGACACGCGCGGTGGCCGGCTTGACCTCGCCTGTAAGGATACGCAAAAGCAAGCGCGCGGCACGCTGCCCCGTTTCACGGAAATCGACGTGTGGATAGGTGTGGTAGAGCACGATGGCATCGGCGTTTTCAAGAATGCGATCCGTGAGGATACCGTGCAGATCGAAAGAGGCGACAAGCGGAATCTTGCCGCCGACGATCTTGCGTGCCTCTGCAAGTAAATACCCCTCCGGATCGACTTCATTCTCGGCTGCCATCGCGCCATGCAGGGCGAAATAGACGGCATCGACAGCAGGCGCCTTGCGCAACGCCTCGAGAAACTCGCCCGCGAGCCGGGTAAAATCAGCGGCCCCGATGGTCCCCCCGGAGGTTATGCCGCGCGCTGAGTAGGTTGGAATCGCCTCAACGTTGGCGTCGCTGAAAACCTGAAGGGCCCCGCCGACCTCGCTGCCGACGCCCCGGTGATAGGCAAACATCGCATCACTCGCCATGATGGCGAAGTCGGCGTAGCGGGTTGGAACCGGGTTGAACGAGCAGATTTCGTGAATGCATTCCGCAACGAGGATTCGTTTCATGGGCTCCTCCGCTGGGAAGACTCGAGGACGCAGCTTCTCGAAACTTGCAAGAAAATGAGTTTACTTGCCGACCATCGCGCAGAACCAGATACGGGCGATACCATGCATCGTCGTTTTGAATTTCCGTTTAACTTTGCCGCGAAAGATGTCGAGCGTCTTCGGGGAAATGCCGAGTTCCTTGGCGATATCCACTTGAGCCATCCCCATGGCAATACGTTCGGCGGTCTGGCGTTCGCGAGGCGTCAAACTTGCCACCATCGCCTTGGCGTGAACGGGATCGAGGTTGAAGGCGTTGTTGTAGCCGGTCTTTTTCTTCGCCATGGTCTGCTCCTTGTCGTGACGGTATCCGCGATGCCCATCTCAGACGGCCCTTGCCGGGTGATGTATACGATGATGCACGTTCGGAACTAATTATTATAAGAATGGATACCGTGTCGGCAGGGGGAGGGAGTCAAGAAAATGGCGTTGGCGGATTCACTGAATCGCTTCGTCAGGATCGCGTAGCTTGCGCCTTCGCAAGGCGCCACGCGAGCGCGAAGCTGCAAGCGGGGCGATCGGGAAGCTGGCTCCTTGGGATCCTCGCATCAATTACCGCTCACGAGCCGCGACGGTCAGGGAGCGGTCCGGAAAAAACGCTCCTTGACCGTCGTGGCTCGTCAGTGGTAATGAACGCGCCGCTCCTTAACTGCAGCCGCTGGAAGCGCCGCAGGTGTCGCACTTGCAGCAAGCGCCCGAGCGAATGAGCGTCAGCTGGCCGCACTCGGAGCACGGGTCGCCTTCGTAGCCCTTCATGCGTGCAACGCGAACTTTCTCGGCGAGCGCCGTGGGCGCGCCGCCATTGCTCTTGCTGTGTGAGGAGCCATTGCCCTTGTCATGGCCGTTGCCGGGCAGCGGCCTGAGATGCTCGGTCCGCGGCGTGACAAAGGCTTTTGCGACGGACTTGACCTCCGTTTGTTTTACGGGTTTGTCATCCTCTTCAAACTCCTCCGGCAGGTCGTCATCCTCGCCGCGTCCCACGGCGTCGCCGCGCAGGTCTTCGGGCGTGACGTGGGCCAACTCGTGACGGCCGAGGTAGGTGATGGCCAGTTCGCGGAAAATGTAATCGATGATCGACGTCGTCATCTTGATATGCGGGTTGCCCGCCACCATGCCGTTCGGCTCGAATCGCGTGAAGAGGAACGCATCGATGAACTCATCCAGAGGCACCCCGTGTTGCAAGCCGAGCGAGATAGCAATAGCGAAGCACCGGCCCGGCGCGCCCACTCTGGATTTTGTCTTCACCGTGTGTGACAACGCCGCTGGCGAAGTCTGCCCGGTCTGGCCCGGCCAGCCTATGACCGCCCACTGGGGC